>Ga0222419_100043_pt1 | contig 230535 bp, 166 predicted proteins | sample 1B20Ametagenome_FD_182474 | JGI IMG/M metagenome (GOLD analysis project Ga0222419, IMG submission 182474) | Enriched microbial communities from leaf-cutter ant dump, University of Wisconsin, Madison, United States - 1B20A (version 2) | ecosystem: Environmental > Terrestrial > Nest > Insects... | reverse complement strand
TCGTAATTTGCTCTTAAGTTGTTCATTCTAAATCGTTTTGTAGTTAAAACAATTTACTGATTATCAGTGTAATGAGCAACTTATTTCTCCTTTTTTTATCCCTAAATCATAATGCACAACGGGTTATTATAAACAATATACATAGCATGAATAACCTACTATTTTATACATACACCCATTTTATTGGCACTTACAAAAAGTATATCCCATATTTTTGTTACTCTTGAATTTATAAACTTATGAACAGAGTCAATGCTATTGCTATCGTTTTTGATGACCACCGTTTATTCGCAGATTCTTTTTCAGCACTGATTGAGCGATTGGAACTTTTTCGTTCTGTCGATACAATTTATGAAGAACGGGAGTTGATCAAATTTCTGATCAGACATTCACAAACCCCTATCTATTTGTTTTTAGATTATTACCTGAAAAACAAACATGCTCTTCCGCTCATCAATGAAGCCAAACGATTGAACCGGCAGATAAATATCATTGTCGTAAGCTCAGTCATCAATCCTACCATAGTGGCAAACATTCTAAACTATCACCCTCAGGGATTGGTCAGCAAGTCCTCGGGGTTCAATATTATTCTACAATGCCTGGATACAGTAGATCGTGGAGAACAGTATTTTTGCCCAATAATCAGCGAGATTGTTGCCACGATCAATCATACAAGTAGCATACCGTTTACGGTGAGGGAATTGGAAATTTTACAGTATTTTGCACAAGGACGATCCATTGCACAGACTGCGGAGGAGACACATCTGAGCAAGCATACAATTGTGGCCCATCGACGCAAAATGATGGCAAAAGCTCAGGTAAACTCCATTACAGAACTGCTGGCGTATGCACGAGTTAATGAATTGATTTAACCCAAATTTATTATCTTCGTTGTCGTCTTAAAAGCATTTTGACCATACCTTATGAAAACAAACTACTTCAATCGCACCATGGTTCGATTAAAACCAAGGCTTTCTTTTCTCCTGATCGCATTGTTCAGCCTTTGCCATAACGTTGCACAAAGCCAAATCCAAGAGATCAGACAAGAACTACAAAGGCTACCCTCTATCAAGGACAGTGTGAGCCTGGTCAACAGCTTAAATCGGCTGGGGACACTCTACCGAACCAGAAATGCAGACAGTTGCTTTTATTATGGACTGGAGGCCAAACGCTTAGCCAGCAACATACATTACCAAAAAGGACAGACAGAGGCAGACCATGTGATCGCTTTTGCTTTATTTAAGAAAGGACTATATGCCGAATCCCTTGAACTACTTGGCAAGGTACTACCACAGTACCAGCAACTCGATGATACCGAAAAAATTGTCGGGGTATATCTGGATATGGCCGAAGTGGAGAACAAGGGGATCTCCGATAGAGCAAAGATTACAGCTCTTTTGCAAAAGGCCATCAAAACCGGAATGACACTGGAAAAAGATAGCATTATGTCAGAAGTTTATTTAAGCTACCTCAATCGGGGTCCAACCCTTTCTGAAGACAGCATTACTTATTATCTCAACAAATCCACAGAAATCGCCAACCGCTATTACGATGAACCCATACTAGCTCACAATCAGCTGTGGCAGGCAGACTTATTAGTTGCGAACGGTGAAAAAGAAAAAGCTTTGTCCCTTGTAAAACAATCTCTCTCTGATGCACAGCGTACCGGTAATGCCATTCTGGAAATCAGTTCTCTGATGACACTCTTTAATTATGAAGACGATCCCCATAAAAAACTTGAATATCTCTATCAGCAATATGAAGTGGCACAAAAAAGTGGAGATAAATACCTCGAAATATACATCTTAAATCTTGCTTTAGCCGTTGGCAACTATCTTGGTGATAAAGACGAGATCATCAAGGTCTATGTAGAATTGGAAAAGGCCATGTCGGCAGAATGGGAAAAGTCAAGAAAATTTATGGGAGATTATGTCAGGTATAACGCCATAGAGAATGACAACAAGCTGTTAAGTGCGAAGAATGCGCAACGAACCCTCTGGTTGATCATCATTTCAGCTACTGCGTTGATTGTCGTATTGGCGATCTATCTGATCATGATCCGTCGCAACCGGAAAGCAAAAGAACAGATCGAGGTCCTCAACGATATGGCCAATATGCAGATCATCGCCATAGAGGAAGCCAAATACCAAGCGATAAAAGAAGAACAACAACGGCTTGGACAAGACCTTCACGATGGCCTTTCTTCGTCCATAGCCAGCATCAGGCACCAATTGGAAATACTATCCATGGATACCGATAACACACACATAAAAAATAAATTAGGCAGACTGCAAGCAGAGATAACAAGTGCCTACGCAACAACAAGAGATAAAAGCCATGAATGGTTCAACGCCGCGGAAGAGCACCAAGAGGAATCGTTCGAACAACGGGTCAAATTCCTTGCGGACAGTGCCCTGCCCGACAGCCGATACCACAAAAACATCCACATTGACGACGGCGCTCTGTGGCAGGTCAATGCGGATACACGGATCACATTGCTCCGCATCATCCAAGAGGCCATCACCAACATTATCAAACATGCCAAGGCCAGAAGTGTGGAGATCCTGATCTATGGGGAAACAAACAACCTCATACTAGTGGTTAAAGACGACGGAAAGGGTATGGACAGCAGAAAATTAGCCAGTCAAAAATCAACAATGGGCCTGCAGTCTATACAGCGCCGCGTCCAATATCTCCATGGTGAAGCGAATATCCGTTCAGACGAAAAAGGCACCGAAATAACCCTATCTATCCCCGTACTATCGTCTTGATATCATTGAGATAACAAACATCCCCCCCACGTAATATGATAGATCGTGGACTTTAGAAAAAACCTATAAGGTATTGGAACCCTTATAGGCTTATGTTCTCAACAAGAAACTCCCGAACCTTTTGAGTTCGGGAGTTTTAGTTTTTATTCATATCGCAATACGCAGATCGCCTATCACAATACTAAACTAATCCTCTTCTTTCGAAGCTAATAGTTGATCGTATTCTTCACGAGAACCGACGATAATATTGCTGTATTGGCGAAGACCTGTACCGGATGGGATCAAGTGACCGACGATCACATTCTCTTTCAACCCTAACAAATCATCACGTTTACCCGCAATAGCCGCTTCGTTCAATACTTTTGTTGTCTCCTGGAAGGACGCTGCTGAGATAAAGGACTTCGTACCCAATGATGCACGGGTAATACCTTGCAGCAATGGACTTGAAGTAGCCGGAATCGCATCGCGAACTTCAACTGTTTTCTTGTCTTGACGTCTAAGGGCAGAGTTTTCTTCACGCAATTTACGCAAATTCACAATTTGTCCCGGACGTAAGCTTTGTGAATCTCCGGCATCAACAACCACTTTCTTATCAAACAAAGAGTCGTTTTCTTCCATGAAATCCCATTTGTTAACAGCTTCCTTCTCCAAGAAACGGGTATCTCCCGGATCTTCGATATTCACTTTCTGCATCATCTGGTGAACAATGGTCTCAAAGTGCTTATCGTTGATCTTCACCCCTTGCAGGCGGTAAACCTCCTGGATACCGTTCACGATATATTCTTGTACAGCAGCAGGACCTTTAATAGCCAAGATATCGGCAGGGGAAATAGAGCCATCTGACAATGGCATACCTGCTTTTACAAAGTCATTGTCCTGTACCAGGATATGTTTCGAAAGTGGCACCAAATATTTCTTGATTTGTCCGTCTCTGGATTCGATGGAAATCTCACGGTTACCACGTTTCACACCACCCAAGGTCACCACACCGTCGATTTCGGTAACAACAGCTGGGTTAGATGGGTTACGTGCTTCGAACAACTCGGTTACACGTGGAAGACCTCCCGTGATATCTCGTGTTTTACCTGTAGCACGTGGAATCTTCGCCAAAATAGTACCTTCTTTGATTTTTTGTCCATCTTGAACCGAAACGTGAGCACCCACAGGGATATTATACGAACGTAATACATCACCTGCCAAGTCTGCAATCTTGATCGTTGGGTTTTTGGTTTTATCACGGGTTTCGATGATCACTTTCTCTTTGTGACCTGTTTGTTCGTCAGACTCGTCACGGAAAGTAACTCCTTCGATAATCGCTTCAAAGTCAATTTTACCTGCAAATTCGGAAATGATCACGGCATTATATGGATCCCAATCCACCAACACCTTACCTATTTCCACTTTGTCGCCTTCATTAACATATAAGTTAGCACCGTAAGGAATCACCTGGTTATAAAGTACCTTGCGGTCGTCGTTGACGATACGGATTTCACCGGAACGTCCGATAACCACTTGATAAGGTCCATCTTCACCTTCTTTCGCTACGGTACGTACATTTTCAAATTCCACTTTACCGGCATATTTAGCCACGATGCTGGAATCTGCGGCAATATTGGAAGCTGTACCACCCACGTGGAACGTACGAAGTGTCAACTGTGTACCAGGTTCACCGACTGACTGTGCCGCAATAACACCCACAGCCTCGCCTAATTGAACACGTTTACCAGAAGCCAGGTTACGGCCATAGCAACATGCACAAACACCACGCTTCGATTCGCAGGTCAACACCGAACGAATCTCCACACCTTCAATGCCGGCCTGCTCAATCGCGTCAGCGATCTCTTCTGAGATATCATTATTCGCTGCAACGATCAGCTCTCCGGTTTCAGGATGATACACATCGTTCAACGGGGTACGACCCAAAATACGATCATACAATGGTTCGATGATATCGTCATTCTCTTTCAAAGCTGTTTTGTAGATACCACGCAATGTACCACAGTCTTCTTCTACCACAATCATGTCTTGCGCCACGTCGTGCAAACGACGGGTCAGATAACCCGCATCGGCCGTTTTCAATGCCGTATCGGCAAGACCTTTACGCGCACCGTGAGTAGAGATAAAGTACTCCAATACGGAAAGTCCTTCTTTAAAATTCGACAGAATCGGGTTTTCAATAATCTCACCACCAGAGGTACCTGATTTCTGAGGTTTAGCCATCAGACCACGCATACCACACAACTGACGGATCTGCTCTTTCGAACCACGGGCACCCGAATCCAACATCATGTACACCGAGTTGAACCCTTGGTTATCGTTGGAAAGAATATCCATCACGTGTGCCGTCAACCTATTGTTGATACGTGTCCAAATATCGATAATCTGGTTGTAACGCTCGTTGTTGGTAATGAAACCCATGTTATAGTTGTTCATCACTTCGTCTACCTCGTTGGTAGCTTGGGTGATCAACTCGGCTTTTGCCGCAGGGATATTCAAATCTTGCAAGTTGAAGGATAAACCACCTTTAAAGGCCGTTTGAAAACCTAATTCTTTCATGTCATCCAAGAATTGTGCCGCACGGGCCATACCCGTATTCTTCACAATTTCACCGATGACATTACGCAATGATTTCTTTGTTAACAATTCGTTGATGAATCCCATCTCTTCGGGAACAATCTGATTGAAAATCACACGTCCAACAGTTGTTTCGATGATAGTATCAACGATTTTTCCCTCTTTATCTTTCGCTTTCGTTTTAACCTTGATATACGCATGCAGATCAATCTGTCCCTCGTTCAAAGCGATAATTACTTCTTCCGGAGAATAGAATGTCATCCCTTCGCCTCTTACCTTTTGGTCTGCGGTAGACTTACGTCCTTTTGTGATGTAATAAAGACCCAATACCATATCTTGTGATGGTACAGTTACCGGAGATCCATTTGCAGGGTTCAGGATGTTATGCGAAGCCAACATCAAGATTTGGGCTTCCAAAATCGCCGCATTGCCCAATGGCAAATGCACCGCCATCTGGTCACCGTCAAAGTCGGCGTTGAAGGCCGTACATACTAGCGGGTGTAACTGGATAGCCTTACCTTCTACCAATGTAGGTTGGAAAGCTTGAATACCCAAACGGTGAAGCGTAGGGGCCCGGTTCAATAATACAGGATGTCCCTTCAATACGTTTTCTAAGATATCCCATACAACCGGATCCTTGCGATCAACAATTTTTTTAGCTGATTTTACGGTTTTTACAATACCTCTTTCAATCATCTTGCGGATAATGAATGGTTTGTAAAGCTCTGCCGCCATATCTTTCGGAAGACCACATTCGTGCAATTTCAAATGCGGGCCTACGACGATTACCGAACGAGCGGAATAGTCAACACGTTTACCTAACAAGTTTTGACGGAAACGTCCTTGCTTACCTTTTAAGATATCGGACAACGATTTCAGCGCACGGTTACCTTCGGTTTTCACTGCGTTCACCTTACGCGAGTTATCAAACAACGAATCCACAGCTTCCTGAAGCATCCGTTTTTCGTTACGCAAGATAACTTCGGGCGCTTTAATTTCGATCAAACGTTTCAAACGGTTGTTACGGATGATCACACGACGGTAAAGGTCGTTCAAATCCGAAGTCGCAAAACGACCACCATCCAAAGGCACCAACGGACGTAATTCCGGCGGAATGATCGGCACGATTTTCACAACCATCCATTCTGGGCGGTTCTCAATGCGCTCATTTGCGCCGCGGAAAGCTTCCACAACATGAAGACGTTTCAAAGCCTCATTTTTACGTTGTTGAGAAGTCTCGTTGGCCGCTTGATGCCGCAAGTCATACGACAATTGATCCAAATCAATACGTTTCAATAATTCTTCCAATGCCTCTGCACCCATCTTTGCGATGAATTTTTGAGGATCGTTATCGTCCAAATATTGATTTTCTTTTGGTAAAGTATCTAAAATATCTAAATACTCTTCTTCTGTCAAGAAGTCCATGTAGGAGATGCCATCTTCTTCTTTGACACCGGCTTGGATAACCACGTATCTTTCGTAATAGATGATCATGTCCAACTTCTTGGTTGGAAGTCCCAATAAATAACCGATTTTGTTAGGAAGAGAACGGAAGTACCAAATGTGTGCTACAGGAACCACTAAATTAATGTGGCCCATACGCTCACGACGTACTTTTTTCTCTGTCACTTCCACACCGCAACGATCACAGACGATACCTTTGTAACGGATACGTTTGTATTTACCACAGTGACATTCATAGTCTTTTACCGGACCAAAAATACGTTCACAGAACAAACCATCACGTTCCGGCTTATACGTACGGTAGTTAATCGTTTCGGGTTTGGTAACTTCGCCACTTGAACGCTCCAAAATAGTTTCTGGAGAAGCCAAGCTGATCGTAATCGATGTGAAGTTACTTTTAATTTTGTTATCTTTTTTATAAGACATACGTTGTATAACTTAAAGATGTATGTAAGACTTATAAGATTATTGAAACCTTACAGGTCTAAATTTTATTAATCTAATGTGATATCCAGACCTAGACCACGCAATTCGTGTACCAATACGTTGAACGATTCCGGTACCGAAGGAGTCGGAAGGTTGTTACCCTTCACAATGGCCTCATATGTTTTCGCACGGCCGACCACATCGTCGGATTTCACGGTCAAGATTTCCTGTAGGATATTTGATGCACCAAATGCTTCCAGTGCCCATACCTCCATCTCACCAAAACGCTGACCACCAAACTGAGCTTTACCACCCAATGGCTGTTGCGTAATCAAGGAGTATGGTCCAATAGAACGGGCATGCATTTTGTCGTCTACCATGTGACCTAATTTCAACATGTAGATAACACCTACCGTAGTCGGTTGGTCAAAACGTTCACCGGTTAATCCATTGTATAGATATGTCCTACCAGAAGCCGGTAGGTCTGCTTTGGCAATCCAATCTTCCACTTCGTGCATTTCCGCACCGTCAAAGATAGGTGTTGCAAATTTGACGCCTAATTTCTGTCCGGCCCAACCCAAAATAGTCTCGTAAATCTGTCCAAGGTTCATCCGAGAAGGTACCCCCAAAGGATTCAACACGATATCCACTGGTGTTCCGTCTTCCAAGAACGGCATGTCCTCGTCACGTACAATACGGGCAACAATACCCTTGTTACCATGACGGCCGGCCATCTTATCCCCTACTTTGAGCTTACGTTTCTTAGCCACATACACCTTCGCCATTTGAACAATACCAGAGGGCAATTCGTCACCTACCGAAATCGCAAATTTCTCACGTTTGAAAGCACCTAGTTCTTCATTTACTTTGATGTTATAGAAATGAAGGGTAGATTTAATCAACTCGTTTTTATCGTTGTCAGTGGTCCAACCGGTCGGATTAATATGCGCATAGTCCAAATCCGTCAAGATTTTCTGTGTAAACTTAGCTCCTTTCGGCACCAGTAATTCTTTGTACACATTGTAGACGCCTTGGCTGGTTTTACCGTTTACAATCGTAAACAATTTATCCACCAAACGATCCTTCAACGATTTCATGGCTTTCTCGTGCGCTGTTTCTAATTTCTCTAAAGCCTTTCTTTCGACTTCTTTCGTCATCTTCTTCGCACGGGAGAATAATTTGGTATCGATGACAACACCTTTCAAAGAAGGCGAAGCTTTCAATGAAGCGTCTTTTACATCTCCGGCTTTGTCTCCGAAAATCGCACGCAACAGTTTCTCTTCCGGTGAAGGATCAGACTCTCCTTTTGGTGTAATTTTACCAATCAGGATATCGCCACCATTTACCTCCGCACCAATACGGATGATACCGTTTTCGTCCAAGTCTTTGGTTGCTTCTTCCGATACGTTCGGAATATCCGCCGTTAGCTCTTCTTCACCACGTTTTGTGTCACGAACTTCCAGTTCAAATTCTTCGATATGCAACGAAGTGAACAAGTCTTGCGATACCACACGTTCTGAAATCACAATCGCATCTTCAAAGTTGTACCCCTGCCAAGGCATGAATGCTACTTTCAAATTACGGCCCAATGCCAACTCACCATTTTCGGTTGCATAACCCTCACACAACACTTGTCCTTTCGTTACTTTTTGGCCCTTCTTCACGATCGGCTTCAAGTTGATACAGGTATTTTGGTTTGTTTTCTTGAATTTGGTGAGTCTGTATGTTTTAATATCGTTATCAAACGTTACTAGACGATCATCTTCTGTACGTTCGTAACGAATTTTGATCTCATTGGCATCTACATATTCCACCACACCTTCACCCTCTGCATTAATCAGTGTACGTGAGTCTTTTGCGACACGAGCTTCCAGACCTGTACCCACGATAGGTGCCTGAGGTTTTAACAAAGGAACAGCCTGACGTTGCATGTTCGATCCCATCAAGGCACGGTTCGCATCATCGTGCTCCAAGAATGGAATCAACGAAGCAGCGATAGAGGTAATCTGGTTAGGAGCAACGTCCATATAATCCAAACGCTCAGGTTCGATAATCGGGAAGTCACCTTCATATCTTGCTTTCACTTTTGAATCTGAAAAATTACCCTTATCATCGTAATGCGCATTTGCTTGGGCTATCGTCTTCCCGTCTTCGTCTTCTGCTGACAAGTATACAACAGGCTCATCTACGACCACTTTACCGTCTTTAACTTTACGATATGGCGTTTCAATAAAACCTAAATTGTTGATTTTTGCATGCACTGCCAACGATGAAATCAAACCGATATTCGGACCTTCGGGGGTTTCGATAGTACACAAACGACCATAGTGCGTATAGTGTACGTCACGAACCTCAAATCCGGCACGCTCACGCGAAAGACCTCCAGGACCCAATGCAGATAGACGACGTTTGTTCGTAATTTCCGCTAATGGATTCGTTTGATCCATAAACTGCGACAACTGATTGGTACCGAAGAACGAATTGATCACGGACGATAGTGTACGTGCGTTGATCAAATCAGTCGGTGTAAACACCTCGTTGTCACGGATGTTCATACGTTCGCGGATCGTACGCGCCATACGCGAAAGACCTACCCCGAATTGCGCATAAAGTTGTTCGCCAACAGTACGCACACGACGGTTGGACAAGTGGTCTATATCGTCCACCTCAGCTTTAGAGTTAATCAAGTTGATCAGATACTTCACGATAGCAATGATATCTTCGCGCGTAAGCACTTTGATATCATCCGACGTATCCAATCCCAGCTTACGGTTGATACGGTAACGTCCTACATCACCTAGATCATAACGTTTGTCCGAAAAGAACAAACGGTCGATGATACCGCGTGCGGTTTCCTCATCTGGTGGTTCGGCATTACGCAACTGGCGATAGATATGCTCCACAGCCTCTTTTTCGGAGTTGGACGTATCTTTCTGTAAAGTATTGTATATAATAGAATAGTCTGCATTGTTTGAAGCATCTTCTTTGGCCAAGATGATGGATTTCACCCCGGCATCGATGATCATGTCAATGTGGTCTTCTTCTAAAACAGTTTCACGTTCTAAGATAATTTCGTTACGATCGATAGATACTACTTCTCCAGTATCTTCGTCCACGAAATCCTCTATCCATTTTTTCAACACCCTGGCCGCTAAGCGACGACCGACGCATTTTTTAAGACCCGACTTGCTTACTTTCACTTCGTCTGCCAAATCGAACAGCTCCAAGATGTCCTTATCCGAATCGTAACCGATGGCACGTAGTAAAGTCGTAACCGGGAATTTCTTTTTACGGTCGATGTAAGCATACATCACGTTATTCACGTCTGTCGCAAACTCGATCCAAGATCCTTTGAAAGGAATGACCCTTGCAGAATAAAGTTTCGTACCATTGGTGTGTCTACTCTGACCGAAAAAGACGCCAGGGGAACGGTGTAACTGGGAAACGATCACACGTTCGGCACCATTGATAACAAAGGTACCTTTAGGTGTCATGTAAGGAATGGTTCCCAAATATACGTCCTGAACAATGGTCTCAAAGTCTTCGTGCTCTTCGTCATTACAAGATAACTTCAATTTTGCCTTAAGTGGAACACTGTAAGTTAAGCCACGCTCTATACACTCTTGGATGTCGTAGCGCGGGGGATCGATGAAATAATCCAAAAACTCCAGCACAAAGATGTTTCTTGAATCAGAAATAGGGAAGTTTTCCGAGAAAACCTTGAACAGCCCTTCCTGATGGCGGTTGTCAGAAGTAGTTTCTAATTGAAAAAACTCCCTGAAAGATTGCAATTGCACATCCAAGAAGTCCGGATAATCGATCACCTTCTTGCTTGTAGCAAAATTTATTCTTTCGTTTTGAATATTATTGTTTGCCAAGGGAATAAGATTTTTAGTTTTAAAAAAACTGAGCTAACTATGCTGTAATCATGATTTTGCCAAATGTCAGCACCCATTTGGCACATGTGATAATATAAACAGGAATAGACTCTGGCATAGTTGCCAGAGTCTAATCTCTTCATTGCTTGTATGTGAGATTATTTGATCTCAACAACAGCTCCGGCTTCTTCTAATTGTTTTTTCAAAGCTTCTGCTTCATCTTTAGAAACACCAGCTTTCAACTCTTTAGGAGCACCGTCTACTAAGTCTTTAGCTTCTTTCAAGCCTAAACCAGCTAAATCTTTAACCAATTTAACGACTGCCAATTTCTGACCACCAGCTTCTTTCAAGATAACGTCGAATGAAGTTTTCTCTTCAGCAGCAGCAGCGCCAGCTTCAGCAGGAGCAGCAGCAACAGCAACAGCTGCAGCAGCAGGCTCGATACCATACTCGTCTTTTAGGATATCAGCTAATTCTTTAACTTCTTTTACTGTTAAGTTTACTAACTGTTCAGCAAGTTGTTTTAAATCTGCCATTTTATTTTAAATTTTTGAATGTACTTAAATAATGTTTTTAATTAATGCACGAACGTTCTGTCGGAGGTGTTCGTTAACCTCTTTGTTCTAAAGCTTTTACTAAACCTGAAATTGTATTTCCACCTGATTGAAGTGCGGAAATAACATTCTTCGCTGGAGATTGAAGCAATGCGATAACATCTGCAATAAGTTCTTCCTTAGATTTAAGGTTAACCAATGCATTTAATTGATCATCACCCACGAAAGCTGTTTCTTGGATGTAAGCTGCCTTCAATACCGGCTTGTCGCCTTCTTTACGCAACTGTTTGATCAATTTCGCTGGTGCATTTCCTGTTTCAGAGAACATTAACGTAGAAGCACCTTTCAGTACACTGCGCAATTCTTCTGAATCAATACCTGCTTCGATAAGGGCTTTCTCAATCAAGGTGTTCTTAACAACTTGAATGGTAATACCTTGCTCAAAACCTTTACGGCGAATGTTATTTACCTTTTCAACAGTCAAATCAGCAGTGTCAGTAATGTAGAAATTACCGTAAGATTTAATCTGTTCGGCCAAAGCTTGAACAATTGCTTGTTTTTCTTCTTTTCTCATGATTAAATTCCTGCTACTGATTTAGTTTCTACATGAATACCTGGACTCATGGTTGAAGAGATGTGAATACTCTTGAAGTATGTTCCCTTTGCAGCGGAAGGTTTAAGACGCGCAAGAGTTTGTAATACCTCTAATGCGTTGTCATAAATCTTATCTGCTGAGAATGACACTTTACCAACTGAAGTATGGATGATACCTGTTTTGTCGACTTTGAAATCAATCTTACCGCCTTTAACGTCTGTTACAGCTTTCCCCACTTCCGTAGTCACTGTACCAGTCTTAGGGTTAGGCATTAAGTTTCTTGGACCCAAGATACGGCCCAATTTACCTACTTTCGCCATCACCGAAGGCATTGTAATAATGATATCGACGTCAGTCCAGCCACCTTCAATCTTGCTGATATAGTCATCGAGACCTACGTAATCCGCACCCGCTGCCTTAGCTTCTTCTTCCTTGTCAGGAGTACACAATACTAAAACACGGACAGTTTTACCAGTCCCGTGAGGTAACGTAGCGATACCACGAACCATTTGATTAGCTTTACGAGGATCCACGCCCAAACGAACGTCGATATCCACAGAAGCATCAAACTTGGTCGCTGTAATCTCTTTTACCAAAGCAGCAGCTTCTTGCAAAGAGTACGCCTTACCAGCTTCAATTTTGGATAGTGCCGCTTTTTGATTTTTTGTTAATCTAGCCACTTTCTTAAACTGATTTCGTTAATTAATTGTTCCAAGGAGCGTTACCAGATACGGTAATCCCCATACTACGTGCTGTCCCGGCAACCATTTTCATGGCCGCTTCTACAGTAAATGCGTTCAAATCGGGCATTTTATCTTTTGCGATAGTCTCCACTTGTTCCCAAGTGATAGACGCCACCTTTTTACGGTTAGGCTCGCCAGATCCACTTTTCAATTTAGCTGCGTCTTTCAACTGAACAGCTACCGGTGGAGTCTTGATGATAAAATCGAATGATTTGTCGCTGTAAACTGTAATGACAACAGGTAATACTTGCCCTGGTTTGTCTTGCGTACGAGCGTTGAATTGCTTACAGAAATCCATGATGTTCACCCCTTTAGCACCCAATGCAGGTCCTACTGGAGGAGATGGATTTGCAGCACCGCCCTTAACTTGTAATTTTACTAACGCACTGACTTCTTTTGCCATTTTGTTTTTGAATTTAATTATTAAATGTTTGTTAGTAAGTTGGAAGCATTAACGTAACATTTATTTTCGTCGGCCACAAAGCACAGCTTCGTGACCAAACGAGGGGCAAAGATAATAAGAAGTTTTTGAATTGCAAAAGGTTATGACAAAATATTTTTATCAATCAAACCTATAAAGTTTGGCACCTTATAGGTTTTTCTGATAACCCATCGACATTATAGATAGACGAAGAGTATCTTTTAGCCATATCTTTGGAAAAGACGGAACAAAGCTCTGAAAAAGTATGTTAACGAATGAAGAGAAAGAAAAATAACACATAAATAATCATGGAAAATAACAGCAATGATCTCAGCAAGTGTCCTTTCCACAACGGAGGACAATTGAAAAAGGAAAAAACAGCACCTGTTGCCGGTGACGGCACCCGAAACAGTGATTGGTGGCCAAAGAGGCTAAACCTCCATATCCTGCGCCAGCATTCATCACTCACAAATCCGATGGACGAAGGCTTTAATTATGCCGAAGCATTCAAGAGTTTGGATTATGAAGGATTGAAAAAAGACCTCCACGACCTGATGACAGACTCCCAAGACTGGTGGCCGGCAGATTTTGGGCATTATGGTCCGCTTTTTATCCGTATGGCCTGGCACAGTGCCGGTACGTACCGCATTCAGGACGGTCGTGGTGGTGCTGGAAGAGGACAGCAACGTTTTGCTCCTTTGAACAGCTGGCCTGACAACGTAAGTCTCGACAAAGCACGGCGACTACTCTGGCCTATCAAGCAGAAATATGGCAACAAGATTTCTTGGGCAGACCTATTCATCCTGACAGGAAACGTAGCTTTGGAATCCATGGGCTTTAAGACCCTAGGATACGCAGGCGGACGTGAAGATGTATGGCATGCCGATGAGGATGTATACTGGGGCAGCGAAACAAACTGGTTAGGTGGCGACAAGCGTTATGGACGTGGCTCTGAAGGTGTAGAGGAAGCCCATGGCGTGCTCGTATCCGATGACGAGGCCGATGGGAAAACACATAGCCGTGATTTGGAAAACCCGCTTGCCGCCGTACAGATGGGCCTCATCTACGTAAACCCCGAAGGGCCTGACGGCAATCCAGACCCCATCAAAGCTGCCTACGATATCCGTGACACTTTCAAGCGGATGGCAATGAATGATGAGGAAACTCTTGCGCTCATTGCTGGCGGACACACCTTTGGGAAAACACATGGTGCCGCTCCGGCAGACCACGTAGGGCCAGAACCTGAAGCAACAGATCTGGAAGCACAGGGATTGGGCTGGCACAACAGCTACGGCACAGGTAGAGGAAGCGATACCATCACCAGCGGATTGGAAGTCACCTGGACCTCCGCTCCAACTAAATGGACCAACAATTTCCTATGGAACTTGTTTGGCTACGAGTGGGAACTGACTAAAAGCCCGGCAGGCGCACATCAATGGATACCCAAGCATGGCATGGGCGCCAACACCGTGCCAGATGCACACGACCCCAATAAAAAGCACGCTCCTTCCATGTTGACAACTGATCTAGCGCTACGGTTTGACCCCGAATATGAGAAAATCGCTAGACGCTTCTTGGAAAATCCAGATCAGTTTGCCGACGCTTTTGCCCGCGCATGGTTCAAATTGACGCACCGTGATCTGGGACCAAGATCCCGTTACCTAGGACCCGAAGTGCCTGAAGAAATTTTTGTCTGGCAGGATCCTATCCCTGACGTGGATCATGAGCTTATCGACGAAAACGATGCTCATGTTTTGAAATCCCAAATACTGGCTACTGGTCTCAGCATATCCGAACTGGTATCTACGGCTTGGGCTTCTGCCTCCACTTTCCGCGGAGGTGACAAACGCGGCGGTGCCAATGGTGCACGCGTACGTTTGGCACCACAAAAAGATTGGGAGGTAAACAATCCGGCACAATTGGCTAAAGTATTGGACGTGTTGGAAAATATCCAGCTCACTTTTAATAATGCGCAAAACAGCAATAAAAAAGTATCTCTTGCAGATCTGATCGTATTGGGTGGCAATGCGGCCGTAGAAAAAGCAGCGCAAGCTGCTGGCGTTAACATTACCGTTCCTTTCTGGCCGGGCAGAACTGACGCCACGCAGGAGCAAACGGATGTGGAATCGTTCACCTATCTGGAGCCTAAAGCAGATGGATTCCGTAATTATCTAAAAACAAAGTATGCGACATCCACAGAGGCTTTTCTCATTGACAGAGCACAGCTACTGACGTTGACGGCACCTGAACTGACCGTGCTTATTGGCGGGCTACGCGTGCTGGATACGAATTACGATGGTTCTAAACATGGGGTATTCACAACAAGGCCCGGTTCGCTGACGACCGACTTCTTCATCAATCTCTTGGATATGGGCACGAAATGGCAAGCACAGTCCGAAGACAAGGAAATCTACGAAGGTTATGATCGAGGCACCCATGACCTCAAGTGGACGGCGACACGTGCCGATCTGGTATTCGGATCCAACGCCGAACTAAGGGCTGTAGCAGAAGTCTATGCAAGCGCTGATGCACAGCATAAATTCGTAAAGGATTTTGTGGCAGCTTGGACCAAGGTCATGAACTTGGACAGATTTGATTTGAAATAGCAACAATGGAGTGGAGACGCACAATTGTGCGTCTCCACTCCTATTTATTTCCCTTTCTTGCTTCCCATATAAAATTGGATTTTACCTCCATTTGCAATATCTGCATGCTTTAGGCGCAAGCCATTCAATGGCTTCCCATTCAAAACAATCTTCTGTACGTATATGTTTTTCGATCCTGGATTAATGCTCTCTACAGTAAAGGTTTTTCCATTTTCAAGATGCACCACAGCCTCGTGTACCAATGGGCTACCGATCCAATACTCATCCGAGCCCGGAGAAACAGGATAAAAGCCCAAACTGCTAAATAAATACCAAGCACTCATCTGTCCACAATCGTCATTTCCACGCAAGCCATCGGCGCCATTATCATACTGATGTTCTAAAATCATTCTGATTCGCTCCTGGGTTTTCCAGGGCTGTTTGGTGATGTTGTACAAATAAGCCACGTGATGCGCCGGCTCATTGCCATGTACATAATTTCCGATAATACCTTCGCGGGTGATGTCTTCGGTATGGGCAAAAAATTCATCGGGCAAATGCATGGTAAACAACGAATCCAAATAAGTCACAAAACGTTTCTCTCCGCCCATGGTTTTCATCAGCTCCTCGGGATTGTGCGGCACATATAAGCTATAATTCCACGTATTTCCTTCAATGAAGCCTTGTCCATGTGTGTCCAGCACATCAAACTCCTTTTTAAAGGTACCATCTTTCAGCCTTGGGCGCATAAAACCGATACTGCCATCATACATATTGCGCCAATTTTCAGCACGCTTTATAAACGTATTATAAACATCGGTTTTACCAAGATGCTTCGCCAGCATCGCAATACACCAATCGTCGTAAGCATACTCCAAGGTATTGGAAACCGATGTGCCATTGGTTTCAGCAGGAATATATCCCCGATCGATATATTCACCTATGCCTTCATATCTTCTCTGGTTGGCGGTAGCAACGCAGGCTTCCAACGCTTCTTCCGCATTTCCTGCATACACACCTTTTATAATGGCATCAGCAATCACCGAAACACTGTGGTAACCACTCATACACCAGTTATCATTGGCATAATGTGACCATATCGGCAACATGTTTAGGTTACTTTGCTTATAATGCTCCATCATGCTCTGTACCATATCCGCATTGCGGGTCGGATTCAACAAATTCATGTAAGGGTGGAAAGCCCGGAAGGTATCCCATAAAGAGAATGACGTGTAATGCGTAAAGCCATTTGCCTGATGAATTTCATAGTCCAATCCTCTGTATTTGCCATCTACATCCATATATACAGTAGGCATCAATGCTGCATGGTACATCGCGGTATAGAAGTTGACATAGTCCTTTTCCGAGGGAAGCTTCGCCTGTATCTTGCCCAGTTCCTTTTCCCAAAGTTGTTGACCTTCGACCTTGGTCCGGTCGAAATCCCAATGCGGAATTTCGGCGATCAAATTAGCCGTTGCTCCCGACATGCTTACCGGCGAAAGTGCCAATTTAACCATCACCTGCTCTCCCGCTTCCACATCAAAGTCAAAATGCATACGCAATTGTTTGCCAGCTAAATCGGGAAAGTTATCATTTTGATTGAACTTACGCCAAAATCCGCGATAAGCCTGTCTTTTTTCAAAGTTTTGGCTTCCGTACGATTTAAAAGGCTTGGAAAAAGTCATGGAAAAATAGACTGTTCGGGTTCTGGCCCAACCGTTGGTTTGGCGATAGCCGGTGAGTGTGCTGTCATTCAGCACCCGCACTACCGTCCAAACATTTTTGTCCTCATAATTATAAATACCTGACATTAGGTCCAAGATGATGTGGGCTTCTTCTTTTTTGGGAAACGTATACCGATGGAATCCCACACGCGTGCTGGTGGTCAATTCGGCCTTTATCTGGTGGTCCTCTAACAGTACACTATAATAATTGGGTTCCGCATGTTCATTATCGTGACTGTATTTGGATCGAAAACCGGTTTCCGGTTTGTCGGCTGTTCCCGGATTCAATTGCAGCTTTCCGGCAGTCGGCATGACGAGGAAATCGCCCAGGTCCGAATGTCCCGTGCCACTGAAATGGGTATGGCTGAAGCCAACGATCGTCGGATCCTGATAGCGGTAACCCGCACAAAAAGTATACACTTCAGGATTGTATTTTCCGTCCAACTCATAGGAAACCGTATCGGTATCCGGACTCAACTGCACAGCACCAAAAGGTACGCTCGCCCCCGGAAAGGTATGTCCCATCTTCGCTGTTCCAATCATCGGATCAACATAGCGGATGAGCCCTTGGGCGTGAACCAAGCAAGGAAGAATCATCAATACGGTCGGGATAAGGTATCTTCGCATTTCTATAAAAAGTTATTTAGGGCTTAAAGGTAATATTTTTACCAAACAATCCGAATCAAATCATGTCTTTATTTTCATGCTAAAACGATTAATAGTTCTCAAAAAGAGATAGAATAAAGATGATTTTTAGTTATCATAATTCATAAAGCGCTTTTTTTATTTGCTTTATCATTTAAAATATGCACGTATTTTCACAAAAGAAATTATACGATTTTAATTTTTGCTTTGTAGATTTGCCTTACACCTTATCTTTTCATTACATCTAAAAGTCGGTTTATGGCAAACATACTTATCGTCGGCATTGGAGCCGTAGGAGGTTATTTTGGAGGCCTATTGTCTAAAACCTTTCAGGGAAGTGCACAAACATCCGTATGCTTCATGACAAGAGGCCAAAATTTGCTTACCCTTACATCCGAGGGGTTGCGTATAAAGTCTCCCCAAGGGCAATTCACCACCGTTCCCTCCATAGTCTCTGATGATCCATCAGATTTTGGGTTATCGGACTATATTATTCTCTGTACCAAAAGCTATGATCTGGAAGAAACGCTCCTCCAACTTCGTCCTACCGTTGGTGAAAAAACGGTCTTCCTTCCTTTGCTCAATGGCGTAAACAACAAGGAACGGATCGAGCATATTTTTCCAAACAATCTCGTTGCCGAAGGTTGTGCCAATATCATTTCCCGCTTGGTTGCACCGGGAGTAATTGAACGTTTCAGCCATTTTCAGACAATACATTTCGGGTTACAGGGACGGGAAGACCAGCGCGTAAACAAATTGGCATCTCTGTTGGAGGAGGCACAGATTGATGCCCGATTGACCGATAATATCTGGAAAGCGATTTGGGAGAAGTTTATCTTTATCTCGGCAGTGGCTACAGCAACCTCTTTTTACGATAAAAATTTTGGCCAGCTCAAAGCCGATCCTAATTGTCTGTCAGGCCTGGAACAGCTAATTGACGAAGTCTGCCTGTTGGCCGAAGCAAAAAGAATAAGGTTAACGGACAACATCAAGGAAAAAGCACTACAATTGTTCAATAGCGCTCCCGAAGATTCTACGGCGTCCATGCACTCCGATTTCCGTAGCAACAAGGGCAAAACCGAAGTGGAATCGCTCACGGGATATGTAGTAAAAGAAGGCCTAAAATACGGATTGCATCTTGTTAATTATCCGAAAATGTACAGCTATCTTTCGGATCCCAAGCTCAAACATGCGTATATTGGATACGCTTATCCGTGAGATGGTCGTCTCACAGATTACACCCTTATCAGTGGCAGGCAGGTTTCGGCAAGCTCAATATAACACGTGATTTATGAGCGTCATAAAAATGGCGCATTTTGGGCTTGTATATGTTTAAACTACTCTTGCATCTGTTTAAACTTTGCTATTGTTTGGCCTTGCTCATTCTGCAACGTCAAAGCTTCTCCATCTACCGTATATGATTTTGCATCCTTAAATACAGCTTTTAGTCCTTGCTCCGCACTCATATCCGTACAGGCCATCATCGTCGATATGCCGAGCGAAAACGAAATACCATTCTTCTTGCTTAAGGTATAGGAACCGCCAATGCCGTTACAACCTCCACTGGCCGCATATCGGCCTTCTTCTTTCAACAATTCCAAATAGGGCATTTTCCCATTAATTTTTTCAGCTACCGGCTGACCACTCAACTCTACTACCTGCCATTTTTTACCGACAATGTCAATTTCTTTGGATGCCCCTGATTTATGTGCTACACAACCGCTCATCATAAAAATAATGGCTAATACATACCCAAATGTTAACTTTCCCATATAAATATTACCTGTTATATCTATAACACATCTGAAATACCAAAAGGTTTAAAAACCCAAAGGTTAATATGCTGCCAAATCAGTATATTTTATCAAAAAACTATTTCTTTTGTTTCGTTTTCCGTATGTTTGCATCCAATTAAGAATTGTTCTAAAAAGAGAGATTGGCCGACCTGATTATCTATATCACTGTACCTGTTGCAATATTTGCGTTTATTGCAGGTTTTACGCTGTTTGCCGTATATGCGGAGCGTAAAATAGCCGGATTTGTGCAAGATAGGCTCGGTCCTATGGAAACAGGAAAATATGGTTTGGTGCAAACCATTGCCGACATCCTAAAATTAATTCAAAAAGAATTCATCACCCCATCAGCAGCGGACAAGATACTATTTGCCTTAGCGCCTATCATCATCTTTATTGCTGTATTTATCGGTTTCAGCGTCGTGCCTTGGGCACCCGACTTTATCCCGGCGAACACCCATACAGGACTATTTTTTATAATGGCTGTAGTCGCCATAGACGCTATAGGAATCCTCATGGCTGGCTGGGGTTCCAACAACAAATACGCACTATTGGGATCTATCCGCGCCATTGCGCAAATGGTGTCGTACGAAATCCCGGTAGGATTATCGCTGATAGCGGCCATCATGATCGCCCAGACGCTTAACCTGAACGACATCGCCTTTTTGCAGGGCATCCGATCTCCGGAAACCATTTATTTCATGGGATTTTGGGACGTAACGGAAGTGGGTGGCATCTTGGCGTGGCATATTTTCCAGGCACCGCATCTTTTGGTCGTGTATGTGATTTTCTTTATCGCCTCGTTAGCCGAATGCAACAGAGCACCTTTCGATATTCCCGAGGCAGAATCGGAGTTGATCGGCGGTTTCCACACAGAATATGGCGGTATTAAGTTCGCCTTCTTATTCTTGGCCGAATACGCCATGATGTTTTTGGTGGCTATTTTAGGTGTCGTCATCTTTTTGGGTGGCTGGAACTCCCCTTTACCCAACATGGGCAGTATCCGCTTAGCCGAATGGACTACTGGATTGGGATGGGGTATATTTTGGACATTAAGCAAGTCGTTATTGGTTGTAGGCGTCCAAATGTGGATACGTTGGACTTTGCCCCGTTTCCGGGCAGACCAATTACTGACATTGTGCTGGAAGATATTGATTCCTGTGGCTTTTGCATGTATGGCCATATCAGGATTGTGGAGAATAGGCGTTATCGGATAAGACTTTGGTATTAAAAACAACCATACAGGGATTTTTAACGGCTGTTAAGGGATTGTTCTTAACAGTGAGGCATCTTTTTGCCGCCCGGAAAAAACGGGGCACGATCGATATTCGCGACGAAAACTATTTTGAAGAGCAACAGGGGGTGACGACGGTACAATATCCCAAGGAGAAAATGCCGATTCCGGAAGTCGCCCGTTACCAATTACATGTGGAAATAGACGATTGCATTGTCTGTGATCTATGCGCTAAAGCCTGTCCGGTAGATTGTATCGATATTCAATCCATCAAGTCCCCTGAAGCCATCGGCAAAACGTCGGATGGAAGTGTAAAACGCTTGTACCCGGCCAAATTTGACATCGACATGGCCAAGTGTATGTACTGTGGGCTGTGCACGGTTGTTTGTCCTACGGAATGTATTACCATGACCGATCAGTACGATAAAACAACACCACATCTGTCCGATCTAATCTACGAATTCTCTGACATGACCGAAGAGGAAGTAGCCAAGCGCAAAGAAGAGTGGACACGTTTTCAAGCTGAGAAGGAGGCGGCAAAAAAGAAACCATGACCATAGAAGAAATCGTGTTCTACGCTTTTGCCTTATTAGCCGTAACTGCCTCTTTTTTAGTTGTCAACTTGCGAAACACCGCCCGTGCATTGTTTCTGTTTTTCGTTGTTCTGTTTGCTATGGCTGGGCTTTATCTCTTTGCCTTGGCTGATTTCGTAGCCATCACGCAAATACTCGTCTACGTAGGTGGCGTACTGATCTTATTGATTTTTGCCTTCATGCTTTCCAATCGGGAATTGCTGGATGATCTTCAAAACACCTCCAAGCGGTTCATTTCTTTACCTAACTGGCAATCGGCTTTGCTGGTTACAGCATTCTTAGCCATCATGGTCTATGTCTTTCATTCATGGGGGAAACATTTACCCCATTGGATATCAGAAGCAGAAGCCAAGGGAACCGTCATTCTCCCGACCGATAATACGGTTGAAACTTTGGGTTTTAAATTCATGACCCAATACATCTTGCCCTTCGAGGTTATTTCCATTTTTTTGATGATGACCTTGATTGGTGCGGCTCATCTTTCCCGAAAGGAGGACAATACATGATTACGCTAACACATTTCCTAGTCGTGAGTGCCTGCATCTTTTGCATTGGCTTGTATGCCGTTTTGGCCAAAAGAAATGCCATCATGATTTTGGTGGGCATCGAGCTGATGATCAATGCCGCGATATTGAACTTTGTAGCTTTCGGGAAATACGACAAGGAGAACTATGGCGGGCAGATATTTGCCTTATTCGCTATTGTATTAGCCGCGGCAGCAGTGGCCGTCGGGCTCGCTATTATCCTCAACGTCTATCGACATTACAAGACCATAAATCCTGAAAAAATCCACGAACTGAAAGATTAATTGGACACGTTGCTCAACATATCGCCCATTTATGCCAGCATGATTGTTGTGCTGTTGCCTTTTCTGGCCTTTTTGGTTCAAGCCCTATTGGGAAAGAAAGCGAAGTCAGGAAACATTGGCCTGTTGGCTATTGCAGGTAGTACGATTATGTGCCTATTGGGCGTGTTTATGGAAGTTTGGCACAGCACAACGATGAGCCAGCGATGGGAATGGTTTGTTATTGGGAAAAGCCCTTTCCATTTTGGCATCCTACTCAATAATCTGACAGTTTTGATGCAGTTGTTGGTCTGCATTATCGCATTACCCGTGCATATCTACTCCCGTGCATACATGAAAGGCGACGAAGGCATACATCGCTATTGGATGTACCTAAGTTTGTTTTGCTTTGCCATGTTGGGACTAACGGTATCCATCAATTTGTTCCAAATGTACATTTTCTGGGAACTAGTGGGCTTTTCGTCTTATCTTTTAATCGGTTTTTGGTTTACCCGGGAATCTGCCGTGCAAGCCAACAAAAAAGCGTTCTTGGTCAATCGGATTGGCGACATCGGCTTTCTGATTGGTTTATCGTTATTATTTTCCCATTTCGGAACGCTCGATATAGTAGATTTATTTGGTACCGAAGGTGTTTTTATGAAAGGGTTTCTAAACGACGGCAGTTGGCAGGTGGTCGACAAGAACACCCTTTGGATAACGGTAGCCGGTGTTGCGTTCTTCTTGGGAGCAATGGCAAAATCAGCCCAGTTTCCACTGCATGTCTGGCTACCCGATGCCATGGAGGGACCTACTTCGGTATCATCCTTGATTCACGCCGCGACCATGGTAGCTGCGGGCGTGTTCCTTTTGTGTAGCGTATTCCCCTTATTTAACGATACGGTACTGCTGATCATTGCGGTAATTGGCACCCTCACGGCGACAACAGCTGCCATTTTTGCTCTGGGGCAATACGATATCAAAAAAATATTGGCTTTTTCCACCATTTCCCAGTTGGGTTTTATGATGGTGGGGGTTGGTATAGGCGCTTGGGATGCTGCTATGTTCCATTTAACCACCCATGCCTTTTTCAAATGTTTACTTTTCTTGGGTGCAGGAGCAGTGATACATGAGATGGCCCATTTAAAAGCGCATTATCGTCTGGATATCGACCCACAAGACCTACGCCAGATGGGTGGGTTACGCAAATATATGCCCAAGACATTTATCCTAATGGCAATAGCCTCATTGGCATTGGCCGGTTTTCCACTCACATCGGGATACCTTTCCAAGGATAGTATTGTGATTTCTGCCTATGAGTGGGCAAGTCATCTTGGTGGAGGACGTATCCTCATTCCTATTGCCCTTATCATCGTCAGCCTTTTGACCGCTTTCTATATCGGACGGTTGATTTTCAAAGCCTTCTTTGGAACATTCACACATGAAGAGGCTATTAAGGAGCCAATTTCCTTGCACGAAGCGCCAGTGGCCATGCTTATTCCCATGGTTTTTCTCGTCATCGGTTGCTTATTTATTGGCTATAGCTTGAACCCATTGAATTATCACCATTCATGGCTCATGGAAAGCCTCCATGTCAACATGACTTTCACGGTCGTACCCCTAGCACATACCATTATTCCTGTTTTCCTAACCGTCGGCACCTTGATCACCTGGCTTATCGGATGGAAATGGTACGTAAAAAAAGCTTATCCTTTGCAGGCTGAAAGTAAATGGATTTTGTTTTCTACCCGTCAGGGTTATTTGGACGAATTTAATAATAGGGTATTTGTACAGGGCACGGAAAAATTGAGTCTCGCCCTATATTGGTTTGACAAGCATATCATCGATGGGGCAACCAAGTTACTGACAAGATTTACAACAGGAATTTCCACGGCCACACATTGGATAGATAAGTATATCGTGGATGGGTTTGTCAATTTAGCTGCCAATACGACCTATTACATTGGCCACTTGGTGCGACACGTTCAGAACGGCCAGTTGCAGGCGTATTTAGGCTTTGCATTCACCGTCGTAGTTTTAGGAATTTTATATTTGATAATTCGATAAAAATGGGACTATTATCCATATTCATATTTTTACCTTTGCTGGCCAGCTTGCTTATCTTGGCATTGCCCGTCTCTTCCAAAGGATCGTATAAATATATCGCATTGGGTTTTACAATGGTTCAATTCATATTGGCCGGATATCTGTATGTACATTTTGACCCAAATTTAGGGGGAATTGACAGCGCCAACGATTTTCAGTTTGTAGAACAATTACCATGGATACACATGGAATTGGGAGCCATTGGAAAACTGGAAATCGATTATTTTGTAGGAATTGATGGAATTTCATTGCCATTGGTCTTGCTGAGTACATTTGTGATGCTGATGGGCATTGGCGCTTCATGGAATATCGCCAAAAGTCCAAAAGGCTATTTTGCGTTGCTCATGATTTTAAATATGGCCGTGATGGGCATATTTTGCGCACTGGACTTCTTCTTGTTCTATGTGTTCTATGAAGTCATGCTGTTGCCTTTATACTTCCTGATCGGCATATGGGGTGGCGAGCGGAGAGAATATGCGGCTATCAAATTTTTCATTTATACGCTTTTTGGTTCCGTTTTCATGTTGTTGGTGATTGTCGGTTTGTATTTTTCGGTCACCAACCCCGAGACAGGGGCGCATACGTTCAACATGTTGCACATGATGCACCCACAGAACTATGTAGAGGGATCATTCTTTGCCTATATGGCCAATACGCATAACGTGCTAGGTGTTCCAGCCCGTTTGGTCGGGTTTATCGTCCTATTTATCGCCTTTGCCATTAAGGTACCTATCGTGCCGTTGCACACTTGGCTTCCCGATGCGCACGTGGAAGCGCCCACACCTATTTCGATTATTTTAGCCGGTATCTTGCTCAAAATCGGCGGATATGGTATCATCCGCATATGTTACAGCATTTTTCCGGACATGGCCGCCCTAACCAATTGGTGGCTGGCACTGATTGGCATTGTTTCGATTATTTACGGTGCCCTGAATGCTTTGGCGCAAAAAGATTTGAAACGCATGATTGCCTATTCGTCGGTCTCACACATGGGGTTTGTCCTACTGGGTGTCGCTTCGTTAACAGCCGAGGGGGTTTCAGGAGCAATTTTCCAAATGATATCCCATGGTTTTCTCAGTGCTGCACTGTTCTTTATGGTGGGCGTGCTATATGATCGGGTGCACGATCGTTACATTTACAATTTTCGGGGATTGGCATCAATTATGCCCAAATACACGGCTTACGTGGCCATTGCTTTTTTTGCCTCTTTGGGTTTACCAGGATTTTCGGCCTTCATCGGAGAAGCCTTTGTGATCATCGGGGCGTTCAATGCCGAAAGTATGGCCACTGGCATTCCAAGATGGATGGCCATTGCCGGTTCAATCGGGATTTTACTCAGTGCGGCCTATTTCTTATGGACATTGCAACGCATGTTTTTTGGACAAACCCGTGTAAAAGGCGGCACCGACTGGTTGGATGCGCTGAAAGATCTAAATCGACGGGAACAGATCATCCTTTTCCCTACATTGGCCCTGGCGCTCTTCATGGGTGTGGCGCCTGCTTTTGTATTTACGAATCTCAACAGCTCGGTACTGCATTTAATCGATATTATTAAACCTTATCTGTAAGCCCTCAAATTAGACGTGGAGAACATTAGCAATACATTAGATCAGATCGTGGCTTCCCTGCCGGTGTTTAAACCGGAACTAAGCCTGATGGCAACATTTATTATCTGCATTTTTGTGGGCTTGTTCTTCAAGAAACAAGGAAGTAAGGGTGCTTTCATTATCAGTCTAACAGGTTTTTTGGTAACTATCTGTTTTTTAGCGCCGCAAATCGGCCATCCAACAACAGGCTTTTTCGGCATGTTATTGATAGACGACATGGCGACGTATTCGCGATTTATCATTGCCATTGGTGGCATCATTACAGCGATATTTATCCAACAGCGCCACCCTAAAAACAACGGTGATGTATACAGTGTACTGATAGCCGTCACTGTCGGCCTGAACCTCCTGACCATGACCAGTCATTGGCTAATGGCTTTTATTGCCATCGAGATGGTTTCTATAGCTTCTTACATCCTTGTCGGGTACTTTTCAGAGAACAAAAAGCAATCCGAAGCGGCAATGAAATATGCCTTATTCGGATCTGTTTGTGCTGCTGTCATGCTCTACGGTCTTTCTTTAGTATACGGTTTGACAGGCAACTTGGATTTCCAATCACAAGCTCATTTGCAAGGCTTAATGAACGCACCCCAAGCCGTGATTTCGATAGCGCTTATCTTCGTTTTCGTGGGAATCGGATTTAAACTAAGCTTCGTTCCCTTCCATGTCTGGAGTCCGGATGTTTACGAAGGCGCACCAACACCTATTACCGCTTTTCTGTCTACTTTGCCGAAAGTAGCCACCATTATCCTATTCACACGGCTCTATACTGCATGGTCCAGCACCCTATTTTATTTTTCAGAACTTACTATTTGGTTTATCGTGCTTGTTGCCATCACCACGATGTTAATCGGGAACCTGGCCGCTCTTCGCCAAAATGACAGTAAAAGGATGATGGCGTATTCCTCCATTGGACATACCGGTTTCCTGTTGATGGCCATATTTGCTTATCAAGCATCTGCCGCCTATTTGCTGTATTATTTAGTGGCTTATGTATTGATGAACTTTGCAACTTTTCTCTTTATCGACCAAATCCAGCAACAAACAAAATCTTCCGACCTTCGTTCTTTCGCCGGATTGGGTAAGAAAATGCCGATACTGTTTACATGCTTTACATTGACGACGATTTCTTTAGTTGGTATTCCACCTATGATCGGCTTTTTTGGGAAATTGCTGGTATTTACCCAAGTGTTTGAAGTCTATCAAGCTTCCAAGGATTTGCCTTACCTGCTCTTGCTTTGCGTGGGCGCATTAACTTCGGTTATTTCACTTTTCTTTTATTTTAAGATTCCCTTATATGCTTTCTTGAGATCCAGCGACAAGCCCATTGTGCTTAATCCTTCGAAAAATATCCTATTTGTTTTGGGAATGATATTGACCGCCGCCATTATCGTGTTGGGTATCTTTCCTTCGCTGTTGTTGGATATATTGGGATAAAAACGCAGATACACAATACATCTGACACGGCTACTTCACTATTCCGGTCCGTGAAGATACGAACCAGGGCGAGTCAGCATACCATGTCGAGGTAACATCCTGTCCAATTTTTTCGAAAAGAGATCTATTATAGGTTCCTCCTATTGTCGGAATGACAAATCAAACGCTAACGCAAAAGCAAATCGCCCTATTTGTCATAGCGGGTAAGGGACATCAAAATTAGAATATCGGTTTGTACATCCTATCCGGTGCTGTGCTCTTGACAAAGAGACCCGATTGCTCTGCAGACTAAATAATGCGTAAGGTATTTATGAAAACACTTCGCTATATTTGCACACGATTATCGAGATTGCCATGTGTACAAACTCCTATTTGTTACCGAATACCAAACCACGAAATTAAAATTAATGTGTAACAACTAGGCAAGATTCATCGTTTATAGCAAAATGGAAAAAATATGTTTTGTGGTGTGCCAATATGGCAAAGAGGTTAATGGTGGTGGCGAGCTTCATTGTAAAATGCTTGCCGAACGACTCACTCCTTATTTTGATGTAGACATCTTGACCTCCAAAATCATCAACTACAAAACATTTGAAGCGTATTATACGCACGCTATTGAAATCATGAATGGTACCCGGATTCTTCGGTTTGATTGCGAACCTTATAATCCAGCATCCCACAAAAAATGGCTGACCAAAGCCAAATGGCCCCGAAAAATACGGCGCAACCTTTTTAGACTTGGTCTATTAAGAGCTATTGCCAATATTTTTCCAGTTTGGAACTGCGGTATAAAACAAGAGCAGGCCTTGCTCCGCACCGATGGCTTTTACTCCCCCGATATGCTTGCTTACCTCAGAGGTAATCATGATGACTACAAAACTATTATCTTCATTTCATATCCATTCCCACATACCTTGTTGGGCTCTCTCATTGCGCCGGAAAAAAGTATCCTCATACCTACTGCACATGACGAAGGGGATCTTTTTCGATCCATTCAAACACACGTGTTTACTGGTGTAAGACATATTGCTTTTAATACCGAAGAAGAGCGTTCACTTACTCAAAATATTTTCGGGAAACATTTGGCTCCTAGCTCTATCGTAGCTGTAGGTGTTGAAACTGAAGTAGACACTCCGTTTTCTTCGGATAAAGAAATGCGTGAAAAATTCAATCTTCCCAACAACTACATTCATTATTTTGGGAGGATTGTCAAGTCGAAACTAGGCAACTTAATTCCTTGGTTCATCGACTACAAAAGAAAATATCCTAGTGATCTCAAACTCGTACTCACAGGCAAACTTTTTCAACCGAAAATAGACCATCCGGACATTGTCTATACAGGTTTTGTCAGCATGGAAGAGAAGATATTTTTAATCAAAAATGCCCGACTAGTCGTGAATCCATCCAAAAACGAAAGCCTTTCCCTACTGCAACTGGAAGCCATGAAACTCGGCAAAACCGTTTTGGTAAACGGTAAATCGGAGGTGATGAAAGGTCATTGCATGAGGAGTGGCTTCGCGGCAGACTACTACCTTTCCAAGCAGGATTTCCAACAGAAAGTCCACCAATATGCATTTGACGATGAGCTTTTGGAAAACAACAATATAAAGGCCAAAAACTATGTCGATACATTCTACAACTGGGATACTATTATTGCCAAGCTGAAGGCTGTTATCGATACTATTTAATCGCCATCGCCTGGATTACAAAGTACTTTCTTTTGTCAATAGCGCGCGATCCAACACGCTTCTCTCCATTTCCGGCTTATGATAGAGGGAAAAATAACGAACAGCCTGTTGGCTGATATCTTTGTAAAATCGATCATCTTCCAACAGACGCTTAATGTAATCTGCAAAAGCCTTCGCGTCATTAGCCACAAGGCAACCATTATCAATCTTGTTAATAAGCCCGTCCACCCCTCTCCTGCTAGTGACCACTGGAATTCCATATGACAAGGATTCCAATACTTTAATTTTGATTCCCGTCCCACTCAACATTGGACAAATCGTAAGCTTGCTTTTGCTATAGATATCATGAATATCCTCTACCAGCCCTAATTTCTGCAACTGTGGGTGATCAGCAATATGTTCACATATTCTTCCAATAACATGTACTTTTAAATCAGGCAACAACGGCAATACTTCTTTTACAAACCAATTTATGCTTTTGATGTTATGGGGGTTGTTACTGGCAACATAGACAACGTCATAGGAGAACAGCCTTTCCTCTGGTAATATCGTTTGTTTAAATGATATCGGAATCAAGCGTACTTCCTTGTTCGTAAACTGGCCAAATACATATTCTTCCTCAATCGAATAGGTCCATATTTCATCAAACTTCTTCAAAATATCCATTTCTTGTTGAAACATTCGGCCAATACCTGCCTCCGCACCTTGCTTTTGCAGATGCTGCAAGGTGTAAAAATCGTGAGTGTCCACAATTTTGTAAGCCGCCCCCGCATGATCCACCAGCTCGCCGTAGCCCACGTAACTGATGATAACAATGTCATATTGATTAGCCTGATACAATTTGTCTATCCTTTTCTTAAAGTGGGGTGAAACCATGCTGACGACAATGCCATTAAAAAATCTATACAATAGATTGGGCATCTTGTCTACAAAAAAATATTTAATCCTATTCTTCTTCGAAGATTTAACAGGTTCAACAATCAGTCGAATAGATGGATAATGGATGTCGAATTGCTTTATATCTTCTTCTTTCCAATATAAACTGGACAAAAAATGAACGTCAAATATATCTTGATGATCTTGAAAATACCTTAACATCTGGTGGCATCGTGTCAAATTTCCGGCCTTGCCATACAGAGGATTATCAGGCATGTAATACAAAATCTTTTTTTTCATGAATCAGGCTTTAACCACGCTGTTTGCTAATTTTTCCCACTTGTCGAAGACGAAATCAAAATCATAATGTTTTATGGTTTCATGGGCCTTTTGACCAAATAAGAGTCGTTTTTCAGGATTATCCATCAATTCCTTTAAATATTCGGATAGTCCATAGACATCTTCTGCTAGATAACCGTTGACACCATGTACAATCATCTCATTGACACCGCAACAATCCGACAGGCCTACACTGGGTAGACCTAAGTACATAGCTTCGGCTAACGCCAAAGGAAATCCTTCATGACGACTTGGAAACGCAAAAATATCTGCTTCTTTTAACTTGGATGAGGGAGCGTCCGTAAAACCTCGCAAAAAAATACGCTGTTGCAACTTCAGGTTCCGAATCTGCTTGAGAAGCCTCGTATAATCATCTCCCTCACCCCAAAATTCTAAATCCCAGTCTTGATGAGTGTCTGCCAAACGGGCAAAAGCGTCAATCAACAGGTGTTGTTGCTTATGGGAACAGGCCAAACGGCCTAAATGTATAATCTTGTATCTTTTTTTATTTTCATGCGTGACCATATCCTGCTCCCGCATTCCAAGCACAGGGTTGGGAATTGTTTCGCATATTCCTTTAAAGTTGTCCGGCAAGTAAGATTGGTAACTGTCAAACAGTATCTGGATAGCCTGCAAATGCTTATAGCTTTCTTTTAATAAGCGCATCTCCACCTCGCTTCGATACCACAACACATCGGTAAAATCATGGTCAGGTCGCCCATTCGTCGAATTAATAATCGGCACATGCAGTTGGTTTTCATATGTGATTTCCAATAAGGAAGCGATTGTCATAGTGATAATCAGGTCTGGTTGAAGTTGCTCTATATACGCCTTCCATGCCTTGGCACGCGCTCTTAAATTAGAGACATACAAAGCATCCTTTCCGCCCATCTTTTTAAGTATCCGCCTATTTTTTGCCTTCGCAACTTTCTTTTCCAATTTATACTTTATCCACAAGAATGGGTTTTTGCCACGGTAGTTAAACAGAGGGGTTAAATCCCTTTGGACAATATTATCGCTGTAAATATTTGTTAACACGACATTTGGATGCAACGCAAACATAGAACCTCCTTGCACATTCTGATTTGTGCCAATCACTACGCCATGACCGGATGCTGCAAATCCGTTAGCCAAAAAAACACAGATCTTTTCCGTACCGCCAGTGCCATTGATAAAATCCTGGTGTTGTATAAGTAATATCTTCATGCAAAATAATGCTTGTTGATTTTTCGGATAATCTTTCTTTTCACCCCCCTTAAAGGTATCAGCTTTGCCAATTTCAAATAAAAATGTCCCGTTCTTTCTCGTTTATCCCTAAAATCTTCAAAATCAGTGTAGCGCTCCGCATGAATAAACATCACGAACAAGGGACTCAACCTTTTTTTGTCCTGAGCAGATAGATATGGCAATACTTTTGCTTCCAAGTAATCGTGGATCAAATCAAACAAGTAAGATTTTTGCGCATTCGTCCACTGCATTCCTACATATCTAAATTCAAAGGGCTCATGCTCTATAAAAAGAGCCAATTCTATGGCTTTGGATTTTTGCAATCTGTATCGACTGTAAAAATCATCCAACACCTTAAACCAAGTGGGTATCTGTTCCAACACGACGTCATTACGATTATTGTTTGTCAAATGATTTTGTGCATCGTGGTGGCGATAATGGTAGACACTTTCACGGTTAAATGAAATACGATCGGCCATCAAAAGTAATTGATGTGTAAATAGTCCGTCTTCACAAGGTTGAATATGAGGGGGGAAACGGATATCAGCATATTGCTGCAAAAAATCGTTTTTGATCATCAGCGCCCACGTTGCCAAAGCTTTGACATGCAACAGGCGTTTGTAGTAATACTCACCGATGACGACGATATCACTTTTTTCCTTCTCGCCAATAGCATAGGTCGTCTTCAAAAAGTCCTTATCAATCGTATCGTCTGCGTCCATAAAAAACACATATTCGCCCCGGACGTGCGCTAACCCCAAATTTCGGGCGATAGAAACCCCCTCGTTCTGTTTTGATAGGTATACAATCCTGTTATCTTTTGAGCAAAAGTCCTCGCAAATCGTAGCCGACCCGTCTGTACTGCCATCATTTACCAAAATCAGCTCTATTTCTTGGAGACTTTGGTCCAATACACTTTGTATTGCTTCTCTCACAAAAAGAGATACATTATATACCGGCATGACAACGGACACACGGATATTTTGGTTATTGACCATCCATCCGCAAAATTACGTAAAAAACATCCAACAAAAACAATTAAACACCCAATTGTAATTTATGCTCTCAGCGTTGGTCAGATTAGCGAAACACCTTACCGACGTGCTGTATAGACCAAAGCCTGAAACGCTTTATAGCCCCGCTATCCCTTTTTCCAGCCAAATCCGGTGAAACCATAAAGATTGATCTCCTTGCGCCTGAAATTCAACCGTGTATTTCCCCGGCCTGTCAATGCTGATTTCGCCAATGCGATGATTGACAAACTCGTCCGTATAATAGTTGCTGTTAGGCTCGACAACAACTTTTCCATTTGGAGCAATGGTTGCCTGCAATACCTGTCCATCTATCCGAATAACAATGGGAACATTGCTCTCCGTACTGTTATGCGCAGATAGGTCTAGCTGGTACATACCCGATTTAGGAATATAAATGTCCCATGAAATCTTATCTCCCTTGGTTTCCACACGTGCCGGGCGTGTTCCATCATATCGAGCCATCTGAAGTGTTCCCATGTTTGTAGCATTGTTTCCCGTGAGGGCAAAGCCTCCAAAAGTCGATTCTGCTACTATTTTTGGGTCAATATCGATCTTGTCATAGCTGACCTTAACTACGGAAACAAATGGATCCACTTGTGTATCGGGCAATTGTACATGAAGCAATGGCCCATATTGTTCAAAAGATAGGCCTTTCTTTCCTTTAGGTGTTAGCAATTCTATTTTCTGCGGTTTGCTCTCGATGCCGGAAACACGTAAGATATTGTCCAACGGCCAATTGAATATATGCAGGTACACGGTATTGTTATCTCTCGCACGTGTCACTTGCCCCCAATCGTGTTGATTGGCCCGGAGCCCAAGTCCTGTATTTCCGTATAGTGCCACGCCGTATTTCTGTAACCAAGTCCCAATATCGTTCAATCGGTTGATGCTCTCGTAAGGAACCGATCCATCTGCACGCGGCCCGATATTTAATGTAAGGCCACCGTTTAGGGCAACATTACTAATCAACGATTCAAAGAGTTGTCCGGTCGACTTCCATTCTTTTTCCTGTCCGTTATATCCCCAGGAATGAGCAATAGTGCCAGGTGTCTCCCACGGATGGTCGATATGACGTGTGCCAAATTGATTATCGCCTAAGGTCTCAAAATCCACATACTTGGCATCAGTAGGAAGTCCTAAACGGGAATTGATAAGACATTGGGGTTGCAGTTCCCGAATGAGCGCCACCGCCTGTTCCAATTGTTCTTTTTTGAAGATGGTATGCTCATAGGGTATCCACATATCAAACCACATGATGGCAATATCGCCATAGTTGGTAAGCAGTTCCCGAAGTTGGGGTATAGCCTTTTCCTGCCAATATTGGTTAAATTGCGCATCAGTGACGTGCCCTGTCAATTCCTGGTTATGGTCCCAAGCATAGGGGTGTTCCCAGTCAATCCAATGGGAGTAATAAAAGCCTAATTTCATATCATGCTTGCGACATGCTTCAGCAATTTCTTTAATGACATCCCGGTTTGATCCCGATAGTTTGGGAAGAGAGTATTCGCCCACTTTCGTGTCCCAAAGCGCTACACCATCATGATGCTTGGAAGTAATAATGACATACTTCATACCAGACTTCTTCGCCAACAATACCCATTCCTCAGGATTGATTTTGTCCCATACAAAACGCTTAGCCAACGCTCCGTATTCTTCTTTAGAAATACGATTGCGATAGCGAATCCATTCCGCATAATTGTTCATATAACGAAGTTTTTCGCCTTTCCACAGACCTTCCGCCCCACTGTACAACCCCCAATGGATGAACATGCCATAACGGGCATCCTCAAACCATTCCGTACGCTGTGATTGAGCAAGTGAGATGTGCGAATAGGTGAATAATAAGATCAGCGATACCGTAGCTTTATGTAGAAAGTTTTTCATATTCGTTTTTACAACCGTTGATAGCGCAGGTAAGCATTGCCGAATCTTCTCTTGGCGTAAGCTTTCTGGAGTGCACGACAAAAATCCGATATATTGTCGTCTATACTGTCATCCTAACGATAGGAAGGATCAAAATCATATTTAAAGATCCTTCACTACGTTCAGGATGACAAACGGAAATCTGTCGTGCACCCAGCTTCTGCATATGTTACGAATATAAGGATATTTTCGAAAGGAAAAACCAATGGCAACACTAAAGTTCCTGCGGTTCAAAGGCACTATGGCTGTTGACCAATTTTCCCGTCTCCTTAAAATAGATTTCTTGAAAACTTAACGTATTGATGCTATCCACTTTTCTAAAAAATTTGTCTGCGGCAACGTCATCCAATGTTTTGAAACCACAAGCCTCCATAATTTCCACGGTTGCCCGTAAAGTATTTCGATGGAATTGGGCAACACGAATATACTTATCTTGCACGTCCAACGCTTTGTACAGATGTGGCCTTTGAGTCGCCACGCCAACAGGGCAAACGTCTTCATTGCATTTTAGTGCTTGAATGCATCCCAAGGCAAACATCATCCCTCGCGCGCTGTAACAGGCATTAGCACCCAGCGCAATAACCTTCAACAGGTCAAATCCTGTAATGATTCGGCCTGAAACAATGACTTTGATATGCTTCTTAACACCAAATTTGATGAGTGTCGTTGTCACAAAGGAAAGCGCATCATATAAAGGCATACCGAGGTTGTCCGTAAATTCCAATGGTGCGGCACCTGTTCCGCCCTCGGCCCCATCAATGGAAATAAAATCCGGGAATATTTGAGTCGTCAGCATCGCATTGCAGATGTCGATAAATTCTTGTTTGTCACCAATGCACAACTTGAAACCTATAGGCTTATATCCCGAAAGTTCACGCATTTTCTGTATAAAGCGCATCATTTCTTCAGGTGTGTTAAAGGCACTATGCGCGGGAGGAGACATAACATCTGTTCCGGGAACCACATGGCGAATAGCCGCTACTTCCGGTGTGTTTTTGGCTGCCGGCAAAATACCGCCGTGACCCGGTTTCGCTCCTTGTGAAAGCTTGAGCTCGATCATCTTTACATACGGACGGGTGGCTTTTTCGGCAAATAAATCCGCATCAAACATGCCCATTTCGTTGCGGCAGCCAAAATATCCCGTTCCGATCTGCCAAATTAAGTCTCCTCCATTGATGTGGTATGGACTGATTCCTCCTTCACCGGTATTATGGGCAAAGTTTTGCAAAGCTGCTCCTTTATTCAAGGCTGTAATGGCGGTTTTACTGAGTGCGCCGTAGCTCATAGCTGATATATTGAACACGCTTAGGCTATAAGGTTGCTTACAAAGATGATTGCCCACCGTGGTACGCAAATCATGGTTTTCAATATGGCAAGGAAAGACGGAATGGGCCACCCATTCATTGCCTATAGCTTGAGGATCCGTTTGCATGCCAAAAGCAACGGTTTCCCGTTCGTTTTTGGCCCGTTGGTACACAATGGAACGCTGTCTGCGATTAAAGGGACGACCATCGGTATCCGATTCCCAGAAATATTGCCGCATTTCTGGCCGAATGGATTCCAAAAAATAACGAAAGTAACCTACGATAGGGTAATTCCGCAAAATAGCATGTTGTGTTTGCAAGCTGTTATAAATAGCCAAAATCATCAATGGAAATGGTATAGTCAACAACCAAAACCATTGCGGCGTGAAAATCACACCAAAAGAAAAAATGACAAGATTTGTCAGGATGATGATTGCCAGAATAAGTTTTCTAACTGCCATAATGTATATAATGAAAAATAATGCTTTTTGTTTTTTGAATCCGTGGTTTATCGTTGCATACGTATAACGAACGGTTGGATAGCAACCTAATCGGCTTTATGTTATGAGGGCGTAATTACCATAATCAATAGATAGTGCAAAAATAGGAACTTATTAGATGAAAGCGAAAAAAGAACGGTATTCGCTGAAGAATTGTATTTTTTGTAATGTATTGGCTATGAATCAGTTTTTGTCGATATTTCTGCTGTCAATTGTTGATATATTTTGAGCAAATCAGGTTTGTTTCTAAGAAATTCCAAATGCGCCTGTATGGTTCTGTGATCTGATCTTTTTGCCGGGCCGGTCTGTACATCTTTTGGGAGCGCTGTTTGTACCTTTTGGGCAGTTTCCAGAATAAGGGGTTTTAACAAGTCAAAAGACAACTGGTTTTCTTGGAGTATGTCGTAACTGATTTGAAACAATGCATTGGTGAAGTTATTGGCAAATACTGCCGCAACATGCAACGCCAACCGTTGTTGGGTATTGCAGACAAAGGATTTGGGTGCCATAGATTGCATCATGTTCAACAATTGCGAAGCCGTCTGTGCAACATTTCCCTCCACGGCAAAAGGAATTGCCGTGATATTCATAGGTGTAATCCTGGAAATACTTTGTAGCGGATAAATCACGCCATAGCTTTGGAATTTGTCCAAAACGGATAAAGGGGTGGCTCCGGAGCAATGAACTACGACTCCTTTAAGCTGTGGGAGCTGTTCGGCAAGTATATCGATGGCCCCATCTGAAACCGCTAAAAGATACATATCGGCGCTTCTGTCCAAAGCATCCAATGTGTGGATGGCTTCTGCCCCTATTAACGAAGCCAATGCCTGAGCATTGGCTTTATTTCTGCTGAACACTTGCTTCACGCCGTAGCCGGCGTTGAAAAAGGTTTTCCCTAACTGTGTCGCTACATTTCCGCTTCCAAAGACAACGATGTTCATGACGCCACCTTTTTTCTGGAAATCCGTGCATCCTTCCACCTGCGATAGATTGCCATGATAAATCCAATGGTCATGATGATTGTACCTGCCCAGAAAAAGTTTATGTACGGAAATTTGATAGCCTTAAAGACAATCCATTTCTTCTCGGGCAATGGCTTCTGATACAGCATAATTTCCAATTTATCTTGTTGCGGAAGGATGTTGGTAAACCGAAAACGCAATCCTTGTTCAGGTACGTCTTTGTTGAAATCATAAGAATGTCCGTCCTTGATGAGGAAAATCGGTTCGACAACGTATTCTTCTTGATCCGCCGCAATAACTTTAATAGTCAGTCCAACAAGCACATCTTCTGGTCCAAGAGGGATATTATTCAATTTGGCATTGCGGTTAATACCTTCAATGACATAGAAACCATTCCTATAGCGCAACGTATCACCTATGCTTACTTGATAAGTGGCCGGTTCTTCGTAGTCTTCATAGCCCGTTTTCTCTTCCTCCGGAATATTAGCTGCCTTGGCCTGCGTATCAGACGGCGCGGCAGTAATCAGCGTATATATATCATGCGTCAGGTAGTGCCGGGTATCGGGTGTGCCAATTAAGCCTCCCATTTGCGGATTATTTTGCGCATAAGGACTTAGGACAAACGATTCTTTTACCTTACCACTTTCTTCGTCTATCTTTTCGTACTTGATTTTATAGTATACATTGGGGGGGGCAATACTGTCACCGATATATGTAATGCGGTAATCGCCCATCTGCACGGGTTCATTCTCGTTGAGGAATAGGTTTTCGCCCGGATCTGAAAATTTATCGCCCTCCTGTCCGAAATTTTTGATAGCAATGTAACGGCTTTCGTTGATAGAGATCACTTCACTAGTGGCCGCGGCAATTAAAGCACCAATCAATAGCATGGCAAATCCAATATGGGCTACGGCAGAACCGGCTAAACGCCACTTACCTTTGACCGCATCACCTAAGACACGGATGTTGACCAAAATACAAAAGATAGTCGTAAAGGCCAACAAGATATACATAACATTGGTGTATACTTTGGTAAAATAAACCACTATCACCGTTACCACTACAGCAATAACCAAAGTGGCTAATGTGGATGCCCAAAATTTACGAGGTTCTGTTTTCTTATATTTTAAGAATTGCGTAAAGGCTGTCAACAGCATCACGACGACAGCAAAAGCTCCCTGCCACTTGTTATAGTGCGGAATAGGATCAATCGGTGGAGCAACCTTGGTGCCGAATAGTGCATTAAACACTGGAATGGACGTTGTGGCAATCATTTGCACACAGGCAACCGTCAATACCAAAGCACCGATGAACAACCAAAATTCACGTGAGTAAATGTCCTCCTCTTGCTTGCTGGACGGCAATTCTTTATATCGCCAAATAAGCAGGGCTACCATGATCGTCAAAAAGATCAGGTTAAAAATGATCAGCTGGCCGGACATGCCCAAGCTGGTGAAAGAGTGCACGGATGTTTCACCCAAGATACCGCTCCGGGTCAGGTATGAAGCATAGATAACCAATACAAAACTGACCAGTGATAAAAGGGTGGCCGTGAAGAAACCATGTCCGGAATGCCGGAAAGCTAAAATAACATGGACAGCGGCAATAAGCGTTAGCCAAGGGATGATAGAAACATTTTCTACAGGATCCCAAGCCCAAAAACCACCAAACGTGAGCGCCTCATACGCCCAAAAAGAACCCATAATAATACCAGCCCCTAAGATCATCACGGCAAACAATGCCCAAGGTAATCCCGGATTCATCCACTCTTTATACCGTTTGGTCCAAAGACCCGCCGCCGCATAAGCAAAAGGCACGATCATCGAGGCAAAACCTAAAAATAGTGTCGGCGGATGGATGACCATCCAATAATTTTGAAGCAGGGCATTCAATCCATCCCCATCCACAATCATGCTAAGGTAATCGGGTCTACTGAAAATAGGTGCTTGCAAAGCCTCGCGCAAGAGAATGAACGGCGAGCTTCCTATCCGCGTACCGAAGATTTCCACACCAATAAGCATGGAGGCTAAGAATGCTTGGCAGAGCATAACGAAGGTCATAACCGGTGATTCCCATGATTTTGCTGTAAAAAGCAAAACCGATCCAATCACCGTTTGCCAGAACATCCACAACCAAAAACTACCTTCCTGTCCTTCCCAAAAAGAAGAAATGATATAATGTGTTGGTAACGATCGGGAGGAATGCGACCAAGCATAATGGTATTCAAACAAATGGTTGTAGATGATGTAAAACAACAATGAACCGATGGCAACCACAGAAAGAGCATTGAGCCAAAAACCGATGCGTCCCATCATCTTCCACGACTTGGATGTCGAATCTTTTGTGGCAAAGAAATAACTGATAAACGAGAGCAGTGCCGTGCCAAATGACAGAATCACAAAAAATTGTCCTATTTTTCCCGGCAGTAGCTGTTCTCCAACGTAATTTACGTCCATTTAAGTTAAGTATGAGGGTGTATAATTAATTCGATGCTGTTACCGGAGCATGGACCTCCTTCACTTCCATTTCGTCCTGATTGTATTTTGAAGGGCATTTCATGAGGATTTTACTCGCATGGAAAACACGGCCTTCCATTTTTCCGGTCAGCACGATTTGCTCAGAACGCTCAATATCCTGTGGTTTGGCACCATTGAAAACAATTTGGCATTCCACACTATCCTTATCGTACATGAAAAAGGAGAAATGATTCGGATCCTTAATCGGATCGTAAATCAGTTCTTTCTCTTTGTTCAAGACACCGACAACATATAGTTCGGTTTGTTTCTCCCGCGCTTCCGTAAATGTTGAATATGTACTTGAATCAGTATAAATGACGATAATCATGGCAATGGCTATTGCTATGATGACCATCAAGATAATAGAACTCTTCTTCATAATGCACCGTCTCTTTTTAACTATTTGCAAAATTACGAAATGCTTTTTGAAGGAAGGAATTTACCAAATTTCACCTGATATTTAGAACTGTTCTAAACAAATTGAAGGTTTGGTACAACCTCTTGTATATCTGGCTTTTGCTATGCTGTAGCGACTCATAATATGGCTTCTTCTTTTTCTATATCATCAATATTACAGGAATCAAACCGGGAAACAAAAAACGTATGCTTCAACCTTCTTACATCGCGGTCTCATCATGCACTTGAAACTTGGAATTCGAAAAGCGTGTTACCAGCATGGCGGCAACAGTATCGCCGGTGGCGTTCAAAACCGTCGCCAACGGATCGACAAGTGTACCAATAATCATCACAGCCGGAATGGCCTCGGTGGGCAGCCCGTATACCGATATCATCAGCATTTCACCAATGTAGCCACCATTAGGTATGCCTCCGGCAACAACGCTTACCAGAACCGTGATACCAATAGCCATAAGAATAGTTTCGAGCGAAAAGAAATTCCATCCCAGTATGGTGAATGCCACATAAATTTTTAACACGGAAGAAATGGCCGATCCGTTTTTATAAAGCGTATTCCCTAAAGGGACAACGATGTTGGAAATGGAAGAAGGAACACCCATTTTTTTGGCGGCCGCCAAGTTGGCAGGCATGGTGGCTAAGCTGCTACAGGTGCTGAGTGCCGTTAGCGAAGGGAAAATGTTGTTTTTCCAATAGCCTGAGACGCCTTTTTTACCATTTGCAACAAAGGCGTACAAACTAAAGAAAACAAAAAAGAAAATTGTTCCAAAAATATAATACAGGGCAAGCGGTTTAGCATAGAAGCCGAATAACTGTGGGCCTATGGTATGCACTTGATAAGCAAAATAAGCACCTAGACCTACGGGAGCAGCTTTCATGATAAGCAATAAAAGCTGTTTCATGACTTCGTTACCCGATTGAATGAAACGGATAAAAATCGTAGCCTTTTCACCGGCATTTCGGGTGGCTATACCGACCAAAAAGGAGAAAATGACAAAGGCCAGAATACTCTGCCGTGAAAGCAGATTACCAAATTCACTGACGGTCAAGAAGCTGACAATACGATCGCCCCAAGAAGTTGCAGAAGTACTCAACGCATCTTCTATAAGTGCACTAGTGTCCATCGTGGAATTGACCGGAAAAACATATAGCACAAACACTGTGACTGTTGCGGCAATAACAATGGTCACTAAAAATACGGTCGCCATGATGCCGATGATTTTTCCTAATCGATGCTCCCCGTCGATGTTCGCCACCGACGTGGCAATGGCAAAAAACAATAACGGAATAACAGAAACAAACAACAGGTTTAAGAAAATATCACCTAATGGTTTGATGAAATCGATAATGCAGGGCACCCACAATCCGAGGATGCTGCCCACGATTATTCCAAGTAAAAGCAACAGTATGCTGCCGTAGTTTTCGATTAGCTTGCTCATATGCAGTAGCTAAAATAGTGGTTTTTTGTATAGTTTTGTCAAAAAATTACAGCGAATGGAATTTGTCATTACCGAAGATGGGTCAAAAACGTTGTTCCACACCGAAATTGGGGAACACTACCATTCTAAACACGGCGCTTTGCAAGAAAGCCGGCATGTCTTTTTGGCATCCGGCTTGCATTATTTTTTGGAAAGAGAACAGCAAGATACGGTAGCCATTTTGGAAGTCGGGTTTGGTACAGGACTCAACTTTCTGTTGACCGCAGACGATATGACCAAGAATAGCGTAACATTGGAATACTGTGGCATCGAGGCCTTTCCATTGGACAAAGAAATTATTTTTTCGACAGGATACGAACAATTTGTATCCCCATCAGTATGGTCGGCGTTTGAGATGAGCTATGAAGAAGCTTTAAAAAGCGAAATATCATTTATGCCCCGGGTCCATTTGAAGATCGCGCCTTGTAAAGTGCTGGATTTTAAGGCTAAAAAGCGGTTTGATATCATCTATTTTGATGCTTTTGCAACCATACATCAACCCGAGATGTGGAATGACAAAACGCTGTCCTATGTGGCCGATTTCTTAAAACCGGGAGGTGTTTTTGTCACCTATGCCATTACCGGAAATTTAAAACGTTCTATGAAAGCTTTGGGGTTTGCTATTGAAAAAGTGCCGGGGGCACCGGGAAAAAGAGAAATGTTGCGAGCGGTTAAGATCAAGCAAGGATAAAAAGGTAAGGAACAAGGACTAGTCCTTGTTCCTTATATCTTATTTTGATTAATGTCCCGATTCACCGTCAATGCCATGGGCATGGCCATGAGACAATTCTTCCGGAGTAGCCTCGCGTACGGCTAGAATTTCGATGTCAAAGTTCAACGTTTTACCTGCCATTGGATGGTTTAAATCTGCGACAACAGCTTCTGGCGTTACTTCAACCACTACAGCGCGAAACTGGTTTCCTTGATTGTCCTGCAAAGGCAACACCTCTCCTACAGGGGGAAGACCTGTTTCATTGAACATGTCAGCTGGTAATTGTGCGATGGCACGATCGTCTTTTTCGCCATATGCATCCACGGCCTCAAGAGTGAATGATGTTTTGTCGCCCACGCTCAAACCGGCAATATTTTCTTCAAACTTAGGCAACATCATGCCTACGCCATATAGAAATGTCAAGGGGTTTTCTGTCGTCGTTTGCTCCACAAATGTTTTTTCTCCGTTTTCTTCAACCGTGTGAAGGGTGTAATTTAAGGCAACTACATTGTTGTTTTCTATAGCCATTTTACTTAATTTATGGGTTATTGTACCCTGTTTTCATTTAATAATTCAATAAGTTGCGCAATCGAACGTTGTGGAAGACTGCATGTTTTATTTCTGCAAAGGTAGGCTTTTGCATCCATACCTTCTTTATCTTTTAACAAAGGTAGGCTACTTTTTGTTCCGCCTAATGTGATTTTATTAGGGATATAGTATTTGTCAAGATCTTCGCGCCATAATAACGCCTGTGGACCGGTGATAGCGATTTCGTTATTCCCATATACATGCTCCAATAGTTGCAGGGCCCAATTGGAATAAGCGGAGCCGTACCGTTCCATATGCGGAAAGACGTTGGCAAAGACCTGATCGGCAATGGCGGTGTATGATTCATCATCCATAATTTCGCCTAGACGATACAGTGCACGTACGATCGTAGAAGAAGAAGAAGGAATGACATTGTCCATAATCTCGCTTTTGCGGGCGATCAATTCTTCGGCATCGTAAGCTGTATAATAAAAAGCTTTGGTCTCCTCATTATAAAATTTTTCAAGGGCCTGTTGTACGAACCGATTAGCTTTTTCTAGCCAATGTTCTTCAAATGTGGCTTCATACAGCGCGATAAAAGCTTCTATGGTAAAGGCATAATCATCCAAAAAACCAGGTATTTGCCTATTTGAATCAGCAGGTTGATGGAGCAATCCTTGTCCCCCGGTGCAATGGCTTAAAATAAAGTTTGCCGTACCTAAAGCCCGTTTTAAGTAATCTACAAGGCCAAAAGCACGATAAGCATCTACAAGGCCCTTAATCATCAGCGCATTCCACGAAGTCAACTGTTTGTGGTCTAGGCCGGGTCGCACACGTTTAGCGCGATAGGCTAATAGTTTATCCTTTATTTCCCCGAGGTATTTTTCCCACTCGTTCTCCGAAAATCCGGATGCCTTGGCCATTTCGTCTGCATCCATGTCGCAATGCAACACATTGGTTTGCTCTTCTTCCCAATTGCCTGCTTCTGTTATCTTAAAATAAGCCATAAAAAGTGGTGCATCTGCTCCCAAAACCTCTTCGATCTCTTCCTGATGAAAGGTATAAAATTTACCTTCAACGCCTTCGCTATCCGCATCCAATGCCGCATAAAATCCTTCGTTTTCCGACAACATCTCCCTAACGGCCCAATTGATGGTTTCGCGAACGATTCTCTTGTACCTTACATTCGGTTGCTGCTGATAGGCTTCACTATAGAGCGAGATCAATTGGCCATTGTCATACAGCATCTTCTCAAAATGTGGCACATGCCATTGCGCGTCCACACTGTAACGTGCAAATCCACCGCCAATTTGGTCATAAATACCGCCATTGGCGATTTTTTCTAACGTGAAATGGACATGTTTCAATAGGGCCTCGTCACCAGATAGCACGGCGTAGCGCAGGAAAAACAACCAATTGTTAGGTAAAGGGAATTTAGGAGCCCGACGATAACCACCATCTTGTACGTCAAATTGTGCTTTCCACGGATGGACAATTTTTTCCAAATCCTCTTTGCCATAAAACTCGGGAATGGAAATAATGGGCAATTGTTCCGCCTGATGTATGCCTTTGGTCAATCTTTCGGCATAGTCAATCACTACTTCCGGGGTTTCTTCCCACATCTTGGCAATTTGCAACAGAACATTTTGCCAATCATGGGGCCTAAAATAAGTGCCACCATAGATAGGCCTTCCATCTGGCAGGCAAATACAATTCAACGGCCAGCCCCCCCCATTTGTCATCAGTTGCACGGCGATCATATAAATTTGGTCAATATCCGGACGTTCTTCCCTGTCAATCTTAATGGAAACGTAAAACTTATTCATAGTTTGAGCAATAGCCTCGTTCTCAAAGCTTTCACGTTCCATAACATGGCACCAATGACAGGCCGAATAGCCAATGCTCACAAGGATAAGTTTGTTCTCTGACTTGGCTTTTGCCAATGCTTCCTCGCCCCAGGGCATCCAATGCACCGGATTATGGGCATGTTGCTGGAGATAAGGTGAGTTTTCGTACTGTAGTTTGTTTGCCATCGTATACGAAGATACGAAATATCCGTCTACGCAAGGCATATCCCCGTAAGCAACTCAGGGCAAACGCATCTTCTTTGCAGAAGCCTAAAACAAATTCAGGATAGGCTATTCCTCCTTCTCGCAATGACAATGGTGTTGGCGTTTTAGTGAGACTATATAAGAAGATATGTGAAACGTAAAGCAACAATCTGTGAGTGTCGGTTTGAAAGACCCGACATCACATAAAGTGCTCTCGCAACTAGACGCTACGACGAGCGACAGGCTGTATGTTTAGAACAGGGAGGATTTCCACGCTTATCCTGCAGGAAGGAAATCATATACACACATCAACATTCCGTTATAACAGCCGTTAACGTAGCGGTATTAGCTGATAAGGTGGAAAAATCTATGTTTTCCTCCAATTGCAGACACGCCACATGTGCTGTCTTTAAGTCAACAAATCGATTGGAAATATATTCCACAAAATCGGAAACACCGGGATTATGCCCGAAGAGGAAAACGGTATCATAGTTCGCCGAAACATCGTTGATCTGTTTCATCAGAAAAAGATAGTGGGCTTCATAGATAGCAGGTTGCCATTGAATATGCTCTAGTGGATAACCTAAGACTTGGCAAAAGATTTCGGCAGTATGTGCCGCACGGGTTGCTGTGGAAGAAATGACCAAGGTTTTATCATCCATTGCAGGGATGAGTGCCTTTAGCTGATGCGCGATATCGTTTGCCCGCATTACGCCTGTTTCAACGAGATCTCTATCAAAGTCTTTCTTGGTGAAAGAATGTTCTTCAGCCTTGGCATGCCGAACGACATACAGCAATTTTTTCTCCATGTATATTGCACTTATTTCAGAACCACGCTGGCTCTGCCCATAATCGCATTGTCGGTATACAGCAAAACCGTATAGGCTCCTTTTCTAAACTTGCCCAGCTCCCACAAAAATTGGTATTCTTCGCCCTTATTTGTGAAGTCAATAGCATCTTTAAAGGTATACTGAAGTTTCTCGCCATGTACATAAAATATGTTGTTGGCATCTCCCAGCAAGTTTCCCGATGGGTCAATCACACGTACAAAAACTTCCTTATTTCCCTTTGGCGCTAAATCATTGTCCACAATCGAGAATAATATTTGTAACCGATCCACGCGTTTGGCCCTTGTTTCGGTATCTATCTCACCTTTTTTAGATATGCTTACCCCATTCACTTGAATATTTGACACCTTCAGTGCAGAAGCCGTTACTACCTTATCTTTAAGTGTTGTGTTTTCTTCGGTTAAACTGGAAAGTTTTTGATCGGATTGAACAACCTTGTTTGCCAGACGTTCATTTTCCTGTTGTAAAAGATCGTGTTTGGCCTTCAGTTCTACTAACTTGCTTCGTAAATCCGAAACATCTTCTTTCAACCGAAGAACAGCACTTCTGGCCATAGACATGTCTTCATCCGTCAACATGTTATTCTCTAGTCGATCACGCAAATCGTGGATCATCATCCTCGCCTTGGTTTCGGTATCTTCCAATAAGGGGTCGGGATCGTTTGATTTTAGCTCTACCAAATTATCCAAAACTGCCTCTATTCGGTCTATTTCCCGTTGCAAATCTTGCTTCTGAATCGTCACTGTATACAGTTTCTCACCCGACGACTTGAACTTTATGTAAAAATATACGTTCGTAGCAAGAAGCGCGACAATGGCAATGATGAAAAAATAAATTTTAGAATTACTTTTTCTTGATTGAAGCTCATTTTGCTCTTCGGGATCAGGACTGTTCAATTTTCCGATATCATTATCTCTATACATGTGCTATACAAAAATCAGTAGAAAGCCACTTCTCATATTTTAATACACCAACCTAACAAAAACTATTCCAACTCTTATAAAACAGGCTTATTATAGATATTATTCAAAATAATTCATAATATTGAAACCGCCCTTTTTCAAATACTCCTCTTTGCGCATCAATTGTAAATCGCTTTGCACCATATCTTTAACCAGCATAGGAAGGGTAAATTTAGGTTCCCACCCCAATTTTGTCTTTGCTTTAACCGGGTCTCCTATCAACAGTTCCACCTCTGTTGGACGGAAATAAGCGGGGTCCACTTTCACCACGGTTTGTCCCAATTTGATATGTTCCACCGAAATGCCTAATTCCTTCAGCCGTTGATCATCTTTATCGATAATCACGCCTTTTTCAGCTTCATTTTTACCGACAAATTCGACTTCCACACCAATTTCGGCAAATGCCATCCGTACAAAATCGCGAACGGTCGTGGTGACTCCTGTAGCAATTACAAAATCTTCTGCCTGTTCCTGCTGCAACATCAACCACATGGCTTCCACATAGTCTTTGGCATGTCCCCAATCGCGTTGAGCGGAAAGGTTGCCCAAAAACAGCTTGTCCTGCAAGCCTAATGCAATCTTAGCCACAGCCCGTGTAATCTTTCTTGTCACGAACGTTTCCCCTCGAACCGGACTTTCATGGTTAAAGAGGATGCCGTTACAGGCATACATATGATAAGCCTCACGGTAATTGACCGTTATCCAATAGGCATACAGTTTTGCCACAGCATAAGGACTGCGTGGGTAAAAAGGCGTGGTTTCGTTTTGTGGAACAGCTTGCACCAACCCGTAAAGCTCAGAAGTGGATGCTTGATAGATTTTTGTTTTCTGGGTTAATCCCAATAGCCGCACTGCATCCAAAATGCGCAATGTTCCCAAACCATCCGCATTAGCAGTATATTCAGGCGTATCAAAACTCACCTTAACGTGTGATTGTGCTGCAAGATTATAGATTTCGTCTGGTTGTATCTCCTGAACGAGGCGAATAAGGTTTGAAGAATCTGTCAGATCCCCATAATGCAGCATAAAATTACGGTTATTGAGATGCGGATCCTGGTAAAGATGGTCTATTCGATCGGTATTAAATAGTGATGAGCGCCTCTTAAGACCATGCACCACATAACCTTTTTTCAATAGAAATTCTGCTAGATACGCACCGTCTTGTCCCGTTATGCCGGTTATAAAAGCTATTTTGGGTTTATTAACATCCATAATTTTCAATAATAGGCAAAATTAAGAATATATTCTGTAGTAATTTCAGAGTTTCTACACTCCTGCTAAGTTGCACATACTTCGTCAGGTGGCGTGTCGCAAGCCTTAGCGAATGACCCAAAGCTCGTACTCGTTTGAGCGGCGCAGTAGCCTTGGCTGCCGGTAGGCAGGGAGTATGCTATTTTCATCCTCGTTTGAAACGAGGACGGGTTGTTAACAGCACATCGCCTTTTTTGTCATCCCGACGACAGGAGGGATCTATAACATGACAATAGATGTCTCGGTTTCCTCGACATGACAAATGAAGGCTTTTATGTCATTTTTAACGCTTTAGCTTAGCAGAAGATTGTCCTTATCTTAACGCGTATACGAAAGCATTCAGGGTTACATCAACGAGACATTTTACCGTTAACACAACACTACCTTTCTGTTTCAGAAAGAGCAATCTGGAGATTCTATAATTGCATAAAACAACAAATAGGGCATGCGTCGCAACGCATGCCCTATTTGTTGTTTTATACTTTTTTACTGTTCTAGTCGGGAAAAATTAAACACGAGGTACCCTGTTCCGTTATCCAATGGAACCGGCATGCGCATCACCAACGACTGACCATCCGAATACGAAAGATTCAAGCGATAACCACTCGTTACATTAGATGCTTTTTCACCGGAATAGATCTTCTTAAACTGAAATTGCGGATACAATCCTTCTTTAGTACCATCGTATACAGACCAAACAATAGTCCTTACTGCACCATCGGCACATAAACTTCCAGACGCATTAAAGGAAATAGTGCCTCTGTAGTTACCCCCCGGCAACGTCCAAACACTGCCTAAAAAACAATCCACAGGCGCTTCATCAAAAATATTCTTAATAGTGTAGGCCTGCGGGATATCCTCCCTTTCCACAGCGTTCAACACCCATTTTCCTTTTAGCCCACTACGCCATTGCGATGCTGAAGGTCCATCATTCACAGCCGTGCCTCCCGAACTGGAAGAAACTGAACCTGAAGAAGTTTTCTTTTGCGCGCCGCAAGAAGTCAACAATAGTACGAGTGTAAACAAGGTAACTACTGAAAAAATATGTCTATGCATAATGTAAAAATTAGTTTTGTAATTTGAGTATATTCGCAAATATATAACTTTGCATTGATGACTGTATCCAAAAATCATACCACAAGCAACATATCTTCATTCTTTTTTATGCTGGACACTTCTCCATATTTTGTCTTACCTATCCTTTCTAAATCCGAACGCCACTCAAATGAAGAAAAATAAATATTGGAATATTAGCCAAACCTTGATGAAGGTTGTTATCACGGTTGGGGCTCTGTATTGGGTATCAAGCAAGATTTCCTTCAGTGACCTCAAAGACCCCTTAGAAAACTGCAATCCACTTTATTTGATCCTTGCTTTAATGTGCTACGCCTTTTCACAAGTAGTCGCTTCTTCACGGTTGAACAGCTTTCTCAAAGTCATCGGATTAAATGTCAGCGAACGGTACAACCTCAGACTTTACCAAGTTGGCTTACTCTACAATTTCTTTCTTCCCGGAGGCATCGGTGGCGATGGCTATAAAATCTATTTCCTGAAAAAAAACCACGCGGTAAAGGGGCGAAAGATATTGAGCGCAGTGTTTTTTGATCGGTTAAGCGGTTTGTGGGCATTGTCGGTCATTACCTGTTGCTTAGTCATCTTTATGCCACGGCTAGCCATACCTAATGTCATCACGATCAGCGCCTTACTCATCGGAACAGCTACCTATTTGTATTTCTTGCGTTTGTTTTTTCGGGACTTTTTCTCAAAATTTATCATCACCCATGCGAAAGCTTTGTTGGTGCAGAGCCTACAGACTCTTAGCGCCATCACTATCTTATATGCATTGAATTATGATGGCAAGTTTTCACCCTATTTATTGATTTTTCTTTTATCTCAGCTGGTAGCAATTGTTCCGTCGATTTTGGGTGGTGTCGGCTTGCGGGAATCGGCGATGAGTTTTGGGGCGACCTATTTTCAGCTAGATCCTCATTTAGGTGTTTTATTGAGTCTTATTTTTTATCTCATATCTTTGTTGGTCGCATCATCTGGAATATATTACATCCTTCGACCACAACGACTTGGAGCAGATCGGTTGCCGTCGACAACAGAGGTGGAACAAGAACTTGAAGAAGAATAAACTATGGCAAACATCATCATTACAGGAGCAAGTAGTGGCATTGGCTTTGAAGCGGTGCTCGACCTTACGGCAAAAAAGGAAAACAATGTGATTGCTTTAGCGCGATCGGCTGATAAGTTGCGAAAACTCCATGAAATATCCAGTTCGTTAAACCCGGACGGTGGCAAACTGTATCCGGCACAGTTTGACATCGTATACGATAATTACCCCGATGCACTTCTTCCCTTTGTTCGGTCCAAATTCGAGTCAGTCGATATTCTCGTCAACAATGCGGGAATCTTGGTGAACAAACCGTTTTTGGAAACTTCTTTAGAAGAATTTGCCCAAGTGTTTCAAACCAATTTTTTGGGACACGTCAGCATGATTCGGCATATTGCCCCTTTAATGTCCAACGGTGGGCATATCGTCAATATCGGGAGCATGGGTGGCTTTCAGGGTTCTTCCAAATTTCCCGGGCTATCGGCCTACTCTTCCAGTAAAGGTGCTCTGGCTACCCTTACCGAGTGTTTGGCTGAGGAATTTAAACCGCTTAACATCAAAGTAAACTGCTTGGCACTGGGTTCTTCTCAAACTGAAATGTTCGAAACAGCCTTCCCCGGAATAGAGGCGGGGACATTAGCCTTTGAAATGGGTCGATATGTGGCAGATTTTGCCCAAAATGGCCATAAATATTACAACGGGAAGGTACTGCCTGTTGCCAATACAACACCGTAGCCGTCCGTAGTAGAGACAGGGCATGCCTTGTCCCTACGGCAATCCATTGATCCATTTCGACAAATCTTTCAGCACGTCCTCATTAAAGGTTTCTTCATTTTCGATGTATTCGGAAATAGCACCTGTTTTTGCCTTTTGAAAAAGATGGTTCAACCCTTCATATACCTTAAGAAAGTTCCTGTTATCCAGAGGGAGATTATGCCTAAGACTTTCCATATTGGGTGCTGGGGGAACTTGGATATCCTTTGATCCAAACGCTACAAAGACCGGAATCCTGATTTGTTTCACAAACGGCACAGGATCTATACGCATAAAATAACGATAGGCAGGCCTCACAATCATTTGCACTTCACTCTTTTGTGCCTCTGTCATGTTGGGCATCAAGGTCGATGTATTTTCCAATATCTGCAGATAGGCATGCTCGGCAGATAGGTCACTTTTTACGATAGCATAGTTTTTCCGATTGACTACACGAGCCTTTTCCAAATGTGCTTCGCTCATTCCTGCTGATTTTCCTACCTCATAAGCCTGCAATACCATTAAGGAATCTATGGAAATTGCCGGACCAGCCAACACACCGATAAAATCAACATCTGCCGATTGCTGTCCTGCAAGCAACAAGGCGATTAATCCACCCTCGCTATGGCCAATGATGCCAACCTTATGCTTATTTACCTTATCCTGTGTTTTTAGAAAATCCACTGCACTGATTGCGTCTTTACTAAATTCATTGATGGTACTGGTGGTATAATTTCCTTTTGATGCACCTACACCGCGTTCATCATAACGCAATACCACAATATTATTTTTGGTGAGATAATCGGCCACCACTTTAAAAACCTGATGTTCAAAGACCTCCGAATTTCTATTCTGTGGACCACTGCCGGTCACCAATACCACTGCCGGAAATTTCCCTTTTCCTTTTGGAATGGTCAACGTTCCAGCCAACTCTTCGGCGTCAAACTTATTCTTGAAATGAACGTCCAAGGTGTCATAGGGATAAGGAGCGTTCGGTGTTTGCGGGCGAAGCCGTTTCTTGGCCAGATAGGGAGACTTCGACAAAAGCATTGGAAATTTCATGCCGTTTTGCATGACCGTCCCTTCAAGTTTGCCCTCTTCGTTCATTTTCCCTTCGTACCTTAAGCGTATCGCAGCAACCTCAATGAAAATGGAGTCCTCATCTACCCGAATGGAGCTCATGGGAATTTTTGCAGTTCCTTGCGCCGGACTTTCCATCATCCCGCTCCATTGCGTTTGATTTTCCAAATGAAACACCAATGGCAATGCAACGCCCTGCACATTCAATTCACCGCTCCAAGTTCCTTCAAATTTTTGGCTGTATCCCCAACAGGTTTGCAACAGCACGATGACCAATACTATATAATTTTTCATATAAAAAAACCTCTATACACAAATAAGGCAATGCCATCTAAAATAAACACGACAATAACCACTAAAAAACCATGTCCTACTTTTTTACTGTTAACGGAATGCCTAAATCCCACCACCAACAAATAGAAAAAATAGACCATAAAGAACAATAAAAAGACCGAAAGAACGGCAATCCATATCATGTCCGTTGGACCGAGGGAATTCGCAAAATCAACACCTTCCTCAGCCAATCTATGCAAAGGCACAAGCGTAGACATCAGCATTACCAGCAAACCGGAAATCAGCAAGGGTATCCGGGCGATCAACACATTGTTCAGCACATCGATGAACCGCACTTTCCTATATATAATTTTTGCCACGACAAACAATCCAGCCGTAAGGATAACCAGATTCGAGAGATTGCCGAAGATGATTTTTGACAGGCTGGTTGCTCCCATATGTATCTGAATAACGCCATCATACAATACTTTTCCCCAATAAGACACCATAATGCTTATTATAAAATTACCGGTTCCGACAACAAGCAACGGGATTTCCTGACAATCTTCAAAAGGATTGATGAGCAACCTTGTCAATTTATGTTTCATACCTCTTGCCCCCTTGTATTATAGTGTTCCAATATTTCACGGACCTCTTCCGGCTTTTGTGTGCCGAGCAAAATCCGTGCGCCATTTCTTTTCAGGACAATCTGAATACCGTAACGGCCTTTTGTAGTATAGGCAATCCCCGGTCCTCCAATTCTGTAGCCCCAACCGCCATATTCCCAGGGCGAATATTTCTTGACGTACACCTCTGCAATGTCGTCCCAACGCCAGGTTTTTTCCTTCCATACCAATGGAAAAAAACGTATATGTATACCATCGCCATCTATCCGACTGCGCAATCGCAAGAGAAAGATAAATAAACCGACCAATACGCCAATGACCATTCCGGTGTAAAACTCGGAAATGTTACTTCCTTCTGCATTTGTCCATCGCATGTAAATACCCCCACCGACCAGTACAATAAATAACACACATATCCACCACGTGACAAAGCGTTGGTTTTCATTATAGACACGACTATTCCTCATTTTGCAATACTTTAATTTTCGCTATCAAATCATCCAGTTTATTGCGCACCGTCGGATAGCTTTTCCCCATTTGGCTAGCCATTTCCTTCAAGCTACCGGAATTGCTCAAAAACTGCAATACAAACTCCTGTTCTTCTACGTCCAACTGCATCAATAAGGGCAAATGATACTTGCCGGAGACTTCCGTTTCGCAATGCGCGCACACCAGCTTGGCAACCATCAACCGTTGTTCGCAACTTGGACATTTAATAGGCAACTTCACCATATTTTCTACATATTATTCATTTTGTTAAAAATAATATTAATTTTATTAAAACAACAATAAATAATGTTAAAAAATACAAGTATTAAGACATTTATTACAAATTATCTTCGAAGAACTCTCCGGGGTTCTCCCTGCGGTCGAAATGACGATAAACTCACTAACCTGATGCCAATACGATAAATCGGGACAGGCGCTATCAAAAGCAACATACTATGCATAGAAATATCTTGATGAGGAGATGGATATATAAATCCAGAATATGAATATATATCCCTTTAGAACGCTGGTTTAGGCGATTTTCGGGATTCAGATATTTTGGGCTTTTAAAACAGGCGTTTTAACCCAAACAGCTTAGGCGATTTCGAGCAAGAAATACATCTTAGATATTCCATTTCAAATCAATGGAAAACGCTGTCGAGTCCTTCTGTGCGTATTGAATAGAGGCTTTAAAGCTCCAAGCATCCACGCTGTCCTTATCAACAAAAACCATCGCACCAATATTTTCCACCAAACGATCTATCTTGTTGCCAAGAGGAGAAATTTCAGGAAGAAAAACCGTAAGCAATAACAGCAATAAGGCCACTCGCCCCACTCCTTTTATAAAAACACGCAATAAGCTCATAACAAAACAATTTCAGGTTTAACCTTTTTTCTTACTTAATTACATCAAAGTTACTATATGTTTTGCTTATTATTTCTTAAAATGATTGTTACAAATACACTGTTCCTCCAAACGGATTTCACTTTGCAACATCTTAATCCCCCTCTTCAAGCTCGAAGAGTTCTTCCATCTTTTTTCCCAATACATTAGACAGCTTCAAAGCCAAAACGGTCGACGGTACATATTTGGCTGCTTCCAAAGCATTGATTGTTTGTCGGCTGACATTGACCAAAACGGCTAACTGTTCCTGAGAATACCCTTTCATCACCCTATAAATCTTGATATTATTCTTCATAGTTTCCTTTTCTGTTTAATTTTAAAAGATTTACATAGAAAATAATGGAATACACAACGATCAATAAATGAGGAATGAAATAATAAAAAGAGATGAATGTGAAACCATACACAAATAAGGTAATCCCCAAAACATACACAATCATTAGAATAACAGACCAAGACCAGGCATACAAGCGAATAGAATTGATCATTTCATCTTCAATCTTGTTCTTGGCAAAAGCAAGGAATGTCAATCCAAGCAACGATAAAAATAACTGAATCGTCAATCTCATATCATACGGTTCCGTAATCGAGAAATAATCAACCCTTCCATTACTCATCGGGTAGTCCATAATAAGCGCAAAAGTTTTCATGAAATAAAAGTTGCTGGTATCTGGCAGCAATTTTTGATGTATGTAGACAAGAACCGATAGCAACACCAATCCAACACCTATCCATCGGAAATAGCGAGGTAACAACGGGATTTTTTTCATGATTTGATTGTTTTAAATTGTTCCATGGAACAAATGTAAAATAAATCATACATATAGACAAATATTTTTTACAAAATGTAAAAAATATTTGTCTTTTAGTGTTTTTGGTAATGTCTCAAGATACCCTTATCCAATACCGTCCACACACCGGATGGAAGGCCTGCCTTTTTGAGCATCTTATTGGTCCAAGTATTACAGGAAAAAAATAAGCTATACGCACCCTCGGCCTCATAAAAGGCATCATCTTGCCCATATTGGGCTGTGGTCTCAATGCACACGGGTTTTCCGGCCAAATCCGTATTCAAGCTCCCCAAAATATAATCGCCAATCATCTTGTATTGCTGCTGGCTAATCATCACCTTATAGCACAGTTCGTCTTCTTGCACACGCTTGTAATAAGTAACGTGCAACGCCGTTTCCCCCAGTCCCAAGATAGCGACCATAGCCGTAGACAATTTTAAATCTTCCCATTTGGGTGTGTTGAGGTAAAAACCTTTATCTCCCCACCCTATTCCCACATATTGACGATTGCTATTTTTTCCTATAGTATTTTCAAACGGGAAAACGGAAGACCAATCCATCTTCTCGTGTCGGACAGGCAGTACAACATCCGTATGCACGCCATTAGACATCACAAATATGGCAATATCTTTAGTTTGATCATGCTTCATATCCGCGTGCCCCGGGATTCGGGAGAGAACAGCATCTGCCCCAAAGTAAAGACCTACAAAAACCACGAACCCTGAGATGATCTTGCCTGCAACTTTCAGGAGTTTCATCGTGCGTATTTTCATGCTGTATAAAAAAATAAAATTATCCGTATGCGTTGGCTTTAGTTCCGCTCAGCCACCGCAAGTGAAAAAAGCACATATAATCTAAAATAAAAAAGGTCAGCCTCTTGGCCAACCTATTAAAGTTTAATATCCTAAGAGCCTGTTTAAAAATGGAAATAAAATCTTGCATGTCTATCCTTCGACTAAGCCTGCACTGAGCTTGACAAAGTGCTCTCGATGACGCTTCCGTTTTTTTGTCACGCTGAGCGGAGTCGAAACGCAATAAAAAAACATAAAATTTAAACAGGCTCTAAAACAATTTTTCAGGATAAGCACCATCTGCCACCAGCTTCGAGATGGATTCCTGCACAATGGGTTTATCTTCTTTATATGTCACACCAAACCATTTTGAAGAAGTCGGAATCACTGTAAAATTAGCCATCCCTTGTTTCACCATATAATCGGGGACAGAGGGAATAAAAAATTCCGATTTTGGATTGTCGCCATTTTCTTCTACAAATCCCTTGAACATGTTTTCGGCAACCTCAAAAATTCGTGGTGTAAATCCCCAAAAATTCATCGACACACGCGTCTCAGGATCTAAACCATATTGTCGTCCGTCTTCCTCATATACGATTTTTTTGTTACCGTCTTCTTTCGTTACATAGTAAATATTCGTGCGTTCGGTAACAGATTTCAGGTGTCCATCCGCGTCTACATCGCACACCCCACGGGAAACATAGCCATAATCCGACATGGTATTGCCCACTTGGAATCCCATCAAAGCCATCCTGCTATCCGAGACATCTGTCGTAAGAAATTTCGCCATCTTATTGAAAGCATCTGTTCCATAAAAATCATCTGCATTGATGACACAAAAAGGTTCATTGATTTTACCTTTGGCACTCATTACGGCATGTGCTGTTCCCCAAGGTTTTGTACGTTCGATAACACGATCAATACCGAATTTCGACAAGTCAAAACTTTGGAAAGCATAATCCACCTCTATTTTCCCTTTCAGCTTCTCGTCAAACACCTCACGCATCTTCTCCAAAAACTCTTCGCGTATAATGAAAACTACTTTTCCAAAGCCTGCACGAATAGCATCGTATATGGAATAATCAATAATCGTTTCACCATGGGGGCCAAACGTATCTATTTGTTTCAGGGATCCATACCTGCTTGCCATACCTGCTGCCAGAATCAACAATGTTGGTTTACTCATTATCTACTTATTTATGTAACAATTAATTGTGTATGTGGTCTACAAAGATAAAAATCTATTTCTTTTTAAACATGCTATTTAAAATTCCGGTGGCTAACCGTCCTAAAAACTTAGCCCCTTCTCGCGCTAATGTTCGTGACGCTTGGTTTTTTGCAGCTTCTAGTGGTGTTTGCCGTGTACTTCGACGTGTGGATGTTGCCTTTGCTTGTTCTTTTTCGGCTTTCTCCTGTACCAACTTGGCCTCATACGTTTGCATTTTTTCATCCACGATTTCTGCCGCACTACGTCTCTCAACACGTTCTTGGTATTTGCCATAGAACTCGGAATCCCGAACAATGCGGTCATATGTCTGCGAAGTTGCCGGTCCCATAATCGCCCGCGCAGGAACCAAGTGCGTGGCCACAACTTCTGTGGGAATGCCTTTATCATTCAAAACCGTTATTAATGCCTGTCCCGTACCCAGAGATGTCAGCACTTTGTCAATCTCATAAAAATCAGATCGCGGATATGTTTTGACCGTTTTACGGAGATTTTCAGCATCGTTTGGCGTGAAGGCCCTAAGCGCGTGCTGCACCCGGTTGCCCAGTTGCCCCAAAACCGACTCGGGAATATCTGTGGCCGCCTGTGTACAAAAGAAAACACCGACACCCTTGGACCGAATCAAACGGATAATTTGTTCAATCTGCGACAAAAAAGCCTTTGATGCACCATTAAACAGCAAGTGTGCTTCATCGAAAAAGAAAACCAGTTTTGGCTTATCCAAATCACCTACTTCAGGCAGTTTCTTGAACAATTGTGCCAGCAAACTTAACAGAAAAGTGGAAAAAAGAAGAGGCTGATCCTGGATGTCGGATATATTCAACAACGTGATCACACCCTTTCCGTCCACCTTATTGAACAAATCGTTGATGTCAAATTCCTTTTCTCCAAAGATATGGGCAACGCCCTGTTGTTCGATGGCGACAATCTTCCGGAGAATGGTACCCGCAGTCGCCGTACTGATCTTACCGTAATCTTCCTTTATTTCATCCGCCCCTGGTCCATCGGTTAGATAGGACAACAGCTTTTTCAAATCCTGTAAATCGACAATGGGAAATTGATGGTCATCCGCATATTTAAATATGGCGGCAAGTACTCCTGTTTGGGTATCGTTTAAATCCAAAATCCGAGCGAGCATGACAGGACCAAAATCTTCCACGGTTATACGCATCGAAGCGCCCAATCGGCCACTTAATGAGAATATCTCTAATGGAAAACTGGAAGGCTCAAAAGGAATCCCAACCAAATGCCCACGCTCAAGCAAGGCATCGTTCGTGTTTCCGGGCTCCGCAAGTCCAGACAGATCGCCCTTCACATCCAACATGAACACCGGTACCCCAGTATCTGAGAGTTGTTCAGCAATCAATTGCAAAGTACGAGTCTTCCCCGTCCCAGTCGCCCCGGCGATAAGGCCGTGTCGGTTCATCATTTTCAGTGCTAAGTTAACTTTAGCTTCCGTAACGACCTGACCGTCTAATATACCAGAACCCAACTGGATAAATGCCCCCCTGGGATTATACGAAGAGGTGATTTTTTCAATGAATTGTGCACGCATAGAACATATATTTAAAACAATTATACGGGTTTAATTCATAATTCACAATTCACAATGGAGCACTACCGGGTTTGGGAAATTTGAAAATGTCGAAATTTGGAAATTAACTTCGCAGAGCCCTTCGGGGTTTGAAATTGATTTGTTTAAGGTTTAAAGTGACTGACCATCGCTCACTGTTTTTTTAATTCATAATTCGTAATATGAAATTTCAATCAATTCAATTAAACACAGTAAGTTACCATTTTTTAATAAAAAAATTACATTTCTCTTAAAAAAAACCTATGGTTTTTAAAGGATATGCTCTATTTTTGTAACCGATTCAAGAAAGGAACGTGATTAAAAACAAGAGACAAATAATAGCAGCCAAAATATGCTTTGCAATCTTCTTCGTGAAGATGCTTATTTCCGCTACGCCTATTTTTGTGGATGTTTTAGATCAAGGCACTATCCTACAGGTCGTACTGCAACTTGAAATCGAAAATACCGCCAAAGGCAATAATCCTACAGAAGATCTACATGAAACGGGATCTAAATTCTTCAGCAACGAAACATCGGATTATCTCACTTTTTGTCCAATCGCGGAAAACCAAGGGAAGCAAAAACATTATCTCAAAAACGAAAAGCTTATCTATGCTTTTCATCCTTCTGTACCCACACCGCCTCCTAACTGTTAACTTTCATATAACCTCAAGAAAGTTACGCACTCTTAACACGTCGTTTTGAGTAGTTTTTTGTGGTCTTATTGAAATCATTACATCTATATAATTTTAAAATTTTATGTTAGGAACTCGTGTGTCTGCTTTTCTGAAATTATCGAAAAGAGACGTAAAATATGACTTCCCAGCCAGTGTTGTGGTGTTCTTAGTAGCATTGCCGCTCTGCTTGGGTATTGCAATGGCCTCAGGAGCGCCATTGTTTGCTGGAATTTTAACCGGCATCATCGGTGGCATCGTGGTCGCGGCCATCAGCAAATCTCCATTAAGCGTCAGTGGTCCTGCGGCCGGATTGACTGTTATTGTTCTAGGTGCCATCGAGAGATTAGGTGCTTACGAAACATTTCTACTTGCCGTTGTCATTGCCGGTATTGTCCAATTAATATTGGGTATCGTAAGGGCCGGCATGATCGGAAATTATTTTCCATCCGCCGTCATTTTGGGTATGCTGGCAGCTATCGGTATCACCATTATCTTAAAGCAAATCCCCCTCGCTTTCGGGATGACCGAGAGCCACGCATTTGAGCTGGACAACGGTGGCGGTATCGGTGCTGTTAAAGATACGGTTCTTTCCAGCATCAATTGGGGTGCTACTATTATCTGCTTATTGTCGCTGGCCATACTTATCTACTGGTCCAAAATCAAGGGATTGAACAAAATCCCAGCTCCTCTTATGGTCGTTATTGTCGGAATAGGGTTGGCGTTTATTTTCCAAGGAACATTTTTTCAATTGAATACCGATCATTATGTGGTGATTCCGGTAGTCTCGTCCTTTCAAGAGTTTACGAATCTGTTCATTTTTCCGGACTTTACGCAAATCCTGAACAAGGAAGTATGGATCGTGGCCATTACCATTGCCATTATCGCCAGTTTGGAAACATTGTTGAGCATTGAAGCGGTAGATAAGCTGGATCCCTTCAAAAGGAGCACCCCCACAAACCGCGAGCTGATCGCGCAAGGTATTGGCAACATGAGCAGCGGTTTATTGGGCGGGTTGCCTATGACATCTGTCATCGTGCGATCCTCTGCCAACGTGCAGGCTGGGGGACGCACACGTCAGTCAGCTATGTTGCATGGCTTATGGTTATTAGTTGCACTTATCGTTGTACCTACTGTCATTAATATGATTCCGCTATCCTGCTTGGCAGCTATTCTTTTGCATACAGGTTATAAATTGGCAAAGCCCGCTTTATTCAAAAGTATGATGCGCAAGGGCTTGGATCAGTTTATCCCGTTCTTTATCACCATTATTGCTATTGTATTCACTGATTTATTGGTGGGCGTAGGGATTGGCATCTTGGTGTCGGTTTTCTACATTATCCGAGCGAACATGCAAAATGCTTTCAAACTGGAAGTTAATGAACAAAACGGCGAGAAAGTTGTTGTTATGACGTTGGCCGAGGAAGTTTCTTTCTTGAACAAAGTCCCTATTCAGCAAAAACTATATAGTTTACCAAAAAATGTGGAAGTCATTCGTATTGACGGACGTCAAAGCAAGTTCATTGACAAGGATGTCATCGAAGTGCTTAGAGATTTCGAACTGAACGCCGTAAGCAAGGGAATCGACATTGAACTTGAATCAATTACATATAAAAAATAGTTATTTTAAAAATATTAAAGTAAATTGGACCATCAGCGCCATCATTAACATCAAAACAATGGGAAATAAAGAATTAGAACTAGGATTTCAGAAAATATTAGAAGGAAACAGAAGCTGGGTTGAATTTGTGGCGAAGGACACCACCGGCCGATTTGAGCAATTAGCCATAGGGCAAAATCCGGAAATACTCTGGATCGGATGTGCAGATAGCCGTGTTCCGGCCAACGAAATAACAGGAACAAAACCGGGAGAAGTATTCGTACACCGCAATATCGCGAATATGTGTGTACACTCTGACATGAACATGCTATCGGTGCTCGATTACGCTGTAAATGTGCTGAAAGTAAAACATATCATTGTGGCTGGACACTATGGCTGTGGTGGGGTTGCTGCCGCATTGAGCCGCAAACAATTCGGCATCATAGACAACTGGTTGTGCCACATCAAAGATGTTTACCGCTTACATGCAGAGGAGATTGATTCTATCAGCGATAAGCAAGAAAAAACCAATCGATTAGTGGAATTAAATGTGAAAGAGCAAGTCTTTAATCTCTGTACAACATCCATTGTTCAGAACGCTTGGAAAAGTGGCCAAGATCTGGCTGTACATGGAATGGTTATCAATATCGGAACAGGGGAATTAACAGATTTGGAAACAACCTTTACCAGCAATGAAACACTAGGTAAAGTGTTTGCTTTTAAATAAGAAACCATATAAAAAGAGGGTGTCTTCTAGGTGGAAAGACAATAGTGGACACCCCCTTTTCCTTATGCTGAAACGATTTCTGTTCCGTTCCGCAACTCTACACTATAATGTTCCAATTCGATGCCGAACTGCTTCTTATAACTGATGCGCGCGCCATCGAGCAATTCCTCGACAAATGAACGGTGCACAATGTTGATGGTACATCCACCAAAGCCACCTCCCATCATCCTTGCACCAATTACCTCAGGAAGAGGTTTGACGTACTCCACCAAAAAATCCAGCTCCGGGCAACTTACTTCGTAGTCTCTACTCAATCCAAGATGGGTGGCGTACATATTCCTACCCAAAGCGACAATATCCCCCTGTTGCAACTTTTCGCAGGAATCCTCGACCCGGGCAATCTCTTCCACCACGAAACGCGCTTTTGTATACGCTTCTGGCGCCTGATCCTTCACCACTTTGTCCAGCATTTCCAGTGTTACGTCACGCAGGCTTTCCACCGCGGGATATACTGCTTTAAGGAGCTCTACGGCCCGTTCGCACTGCTCCCGACGATCATTATATGCCGACGAGGCCAATGAATGTTTGATATTGGTGTTCAATAGCACCAATTCATATTCGCCCAAATCCAATGGAAAATAGGCATACGAAAGATCTCGGCAATCCAACCGAACCACTTGTCCGGCTTTTCCAAAGAGGGATGCAAATTGGTCCATGATGCCACACTTCACACCGATGAAACGGTGCTCGCACCGTTGCCCTATTAGTGCTAATTCCATTCGGTCTATCTGTAGATCATACACCGTGGAAAGCGCAAAGCCCACAGCAGACTCCAATGCCGCAGAGGATGACATACCTGCACCCAAAGGCACATTGCCATCAATACACATGTTGAATCCCTTATCTAGCCGCGAAGCCAGTTCATACGTTACACCAATCACATAATTGGCCCATTGCTGCGGTAATGGTTCCAAACGGTCTAAACTACTGCCTGCCTTTTCGGTATAACTGACCGAATAAAGGGATATTTCGCGATCTTCTCTCGGAGAAATGGAGACATAAACGTATTTGTCTACGGCAGCCGGCAATACAAACCCATTGTTATAATCGGTATGTTCTCCAATAATGTTGATTCTTCCAGGAGACCGCACCACCAATGGCTCTTCCCCGAAAACCTCTTGATGTACAGCTATCATTTTTTCCTTACTGTTCATGAATGTTGTTTTTGTAATGTATTGATGAAACTTCCTGCAATCGGTGCGCCGCCAATTCAGGAGTAATATCGCGTTGCGCTTCGGCCATCATTTCATAACCGACCATAAATTTCTTGACGGTTGCCGAACGCAATAATGGCGGATAAAAGTGCATATGCCAGTGCCAGCCCATCTGATCTCCACTGTTCACCGGTGCCTGGTGCATACCCGCAGAATAGGGAAAAGATGTTTCAAAAAGGTTGTCGTAACGTGTAGTAAGTTCCTTCAACACCAATGCAAGGTCCGTTTTTTCTTCTTCGTTAAATGATCGAATGTCACTTACAGCCCGTCGGCTGATAATCATGGCTTCGAAAGGCCATTTCGCCCAATAAGGCACCAAAGCCACAAAAGATGGGTTTTCGATAAGAATACGTTCTTTCTTCTCCAATTCAGCCTCCAGATAAGCCGTCAACAATGTTCTGCCATGTTTCTTAAAATAGGCCAGTTGCCGTTCTCCTTCTCTATCCAAAATAGAAGGCACACTACTCTGTGCCCAAATCTGACCGTGCGGATGGGGGTTGCTACACCCCATGATGGATCCTTTGTTCTCGAAGATTTGGATATAGCGTATCCAATCTTTCGTTGAGAGGTTCTCAAATTCGCGTTGCCAGACATCCACAACTTTCTTTAAGTCCGTGGCTTCCATCTCTGCCATTGTTAGGTCGTGGCGGGGCGAAAAACTGATAACCTTGCAGATCCCTCTTTCGGCCTGCGTAATGAACAGATCGTCTTCATTGCTCGAAAATACTTTTCCATTATCCAAGAGCGCCGAAAAATCATTTACAAACACAAAACTCTCCTTATAATCGGGATTAACGCTCCCTTCAGCTCTTTTGTTACCTGGACAAAGATAACACTCCGGGTCATAGGCTGGACGCGTGTCCTGCTGTGTTTTTTCCACCTGTCCCTGCCACGGACGCTTGCTACGGTGTGGAGAAACCAGCACCCGTTCCCCTGTTAGGATGTCGATCCGCGTATGCGGATCATTGTTAATATCAAATTCCATATTAGCTTATATTTCGACGATATTGGAAAATATCCATATATGTCGATAAAAATAAAAAAGTTTGCTAAAATTCCACAATTTAATTGACAGGTTGATAATATAAGATAATGTTTCACGCAAAGACACAAGCGGTAAGCAAACCTACTTGTGGCTCTGTGTCTTTGCATGAAAAAGACATACTCAATATTAAAAGATATACTTTGTGCTCAGGAAATTAGAGGTGTGCTTACCAACGATCTCGTTTAGCAATCTCTTGTTTTCATCGGTGTTTTTAGTAGCTACCAATGAACGTATCGAAAACGAACGTAGGGCATCCACTACCGACAGGGTTCCTTCCGCACTGTCCTTCCGGCCTGTAAACGGAAACGTATCCGGACCACGTTGACATTGGCTATTGATGTTGACCCTACTTACTTGGTTGACCAACGGATCGATCAGCGACGAAATAACCGCTGCATTGGTACTGAAGATACTCACTTGCTGTCCATGGGAAGATTCGATCAGGTATTCGATAGGTTCTTCCAAATCGTCGAAAGGCACCACTGGGATGACCGGACCAAATTGCTCTTCCCTATAGAGTTTCATCTTCGAATTGACCGGGTATACAATGGCGGGATAGAAAAACGATTCCAGAGATTCGCCACCATGTTCATTGACCACTTTGGCACCATGTTGTTTTGCGTCTTCGATGCATTCCGCCAAGTAAAGCGGTTTGTTGACTTCGGGCAGCGGTGTCAATGCTACACCCTTTTCCCACGGCATGCCATATTTCAACTGACTCACCGCAACACTTAATCGCTTTAGGAACTCCTGCGCAATGCTCCGATGCACGTATACGATCTTCAATGCCGTACAGCGTTGGCCGTTGAACGACAAAGCTCCCAATACCGTCTCCGAAACTGCCAGCTCCAAATCCGCATCCTTTGTCACGATCGCCGCATTCTTGGCATCCAAACCTAAAATCGCACGCAATCTGTTGACCCGTGGATGCAGTTTTTTCAGTTCATCCGCCACACGGCTGGAACCAATCAATGTGAGCACATTGATCTTGCCCGACTGCATCAGCTGTGGAACAATCTTGTTACCCCGTCCATATATGGTATTGACGACGCCTTTTGGGAAGCTTGTGCGAAAAGCTTCCAACAATGGATAGTGCAATAACGTACCGTGTTTTGGCGGTTTGAACAATAAGGTATTGCCCATAATAAGGGCTGGTATCAATGTCGTAAAGGTTTCGTTCAATGGATAATTGAACGGTCCCATACACAGCACCACGCCCAATGGCGAACGGCGGATCTGTGCAATGATGCCTTGCTCGATCTGGAAACGAGATGAATCGCGGTCAACATCCTTCAAAGCATCTATGGTGGCGTAGATATATTCTACGGTACGGTCAAACTCCTTAACCGAATCGGCATACGATTTGCCAATTTCCCACATGATGAGCTTTACCACGATATCTTTCTTTTCGATCATTTGTTTGGTAAAGCGCTCCACGCAGGCTATTCTGTCGGCCACGCTCATGGTCGGCCATTCGCCACGGCCATTGTCATAAGCCTTCACCGCGGCATCCAAGGCATTCATGGACTCTTTCTCCGTACAAACAGGATAACTGCCAATACGTTTTCGTTGTAGTCCGTCTTTCGTTTTCACACAAATGGGCGAAAACACTTCACTAATTTGACCTGTCCACGGCAACATTTCGCCGTTAGACAAAAACTCGCGCTGGTCAAGCTGTTCGTGCAGGGCAAATTCTTCGGGAATGTCTTCTTCCTGATAGAAAATGCTCGCTAAATCTAATTCCATTTTAAATAGTTGTTTAGGTTGAAAAAATAAATTCTTCCAAATTTATAAATTCTGGTTAAATATCCTCCACTATTCTCTAAATCGACGGACGAAGGGTCAGATAAAACGGAACTTCTACATGCGCATTGGAATTGTCCTTGATTAATTGTGCAGCGGCCTCTCCCATATAGGCAAAATCGGTGGAAACGGTTGTAATGCCATTGAGAATGAATTTTTTCAACGGTGTCTCGTTGTAGGATATAATACCGACATCTTTTCCTATAACCAACTTTTTCACTATAATCTTGTCCAACAACTTGACAAGATCGTCCTCGGCCAGATTGATATAGCAAGTGCCTTTCTCTATTTTTTCCTTTTTCAATTCCGAGACTAGCGAATGGTTAAAAGCATACTGATGACAAAATTTATAGAATCCCTTTATGATTGCCTTTGGATAATCACTGTAATCGGGGAACACCAGTTTCAACGTACTGTATTTGGCCAAAGGCTCTACCGCCTTTTCCAACGCTTCGTAGATATCTTTTTCGTAGTTTTCGTAAACAGCAGGGAAATTGTTGCCCATATCTTTCACGAGCGTTCCTAACAACATCAGTTTCTCTTTAGGGATCAAGCTCAATACTTCCGGAGCACGATCTCGTCCCTCCTTGAAGTGGGGGAATACAACATAATGGTCGTATTGTTTCGTCAGGTTGAGAAATAGGGTTTTGAGGTAGATGATGTCACTGTTGTAGACAAAGAGATCCAGCGAAGCTTCGTCTCCGAGTGCCGTGGCAAGGGCATCATATACGATTTTCTTGTGCGCACTGAGCTTGTTCAAAAATAAGGCTATCTTTTGTCGGTTTTGTACATCAGCTTTGGCAATAAAATAACCTTTACCAGGCGTAGAGGATATGATCTCTTGACTTTTGAGCAGTTTATACCCTTTCTCGACAGTGTCCCGAGAAATATCCAAGTACATGCTCAATTCATTGATGGAAGGCAACATATCGCCCACATGGATTGCATCGTTCTTGATTCCATCTTTGACCGCATCCACTAATTGCTGATATTTAGGTGTGGATGAAAAATCAGCGATTTGGATTGTTTTTAGAAGTTCTGAAACCTTATTCGTCATAATTAATCATGGGGATACACAAAGCTACTCATTAATATACTAAATCTTTCTTCAATTGCTAACTGTTCTAAAAAAGTACTTCAATGATATACTTACCTCCTTGAAGAGCCGGTAATACATATCCTCCCCGTAGAGATTTGAGTGGTTTTACCGGTTCGCCATTCACGGTTACATCAAATTTTTTGCGCTCACGGACAGGGAGTTCTACCATTGCCGTCGAATTTGTGGGAACATACAGCTCCATGTGATAACTTGCATCATCTTGCTTGCACGAGAGCTCGATCGTTCCTTTTATCGTAGGTGTTTTTATATTCGCCCATTCAAGCGATCCCAATTGGGGTTTTACGCGGAATACTTTCCAACCGGGTTCGATCGGCTCAATTCCCATCAATTTGCGAGGGATGATATTGGCAGGCACCGCTCCCCAAGCATGGTTCCAGTCTTGATTAGGTTTGAATTTATTATCCCAAGCTTCCATCGTGATGGTACTGCCACTATGAATCATATTGTACCAGCTCCTATCGGTTTGCGACGTCAGCAATGACAACGCATAGGCATCATCTTCAGCATGATATAACGCATCCATCAAAAACTGGCTACCATATACACTACAGGCCATGCCTCGGGAGCGTACGAATCTCATAACATCATTGATATCTTTCTCCGGAACGAGACCAAAGGCCAGCGCCATCATGTTGGTATGTAAGGAAGCGTGTTCTGTGCCCACGCCGTCCCGATACACTTTTTGACGTTTGTCCCAAAGCAATGATTGGAAAGCATGGTAGGTTTCCGTTGCCTTTTCACGGAAAAGTGCTGCATCGTTAATCTTTCCAAGCGCTGTAGCCATCTCAGCCATATCGGTCAATGCTTTATAATGAAATGCATTCACCACAGCGTTATAGTCGGTAAATACAAAACCATCGGTTTCTCCATTCCCACTCATTCCAAAAGCACCGGTGTGGGGCCAATCCACAATATCCCGGAGTGATTCACCACCATAGTGAATACTTTTCATAAGCTCGGGAGTCTGCTTACCTGTTTGGGTACTCAATAGACCATTTTTATCCCTCAAAGGCAATAACAGTTTTGCTCTTACGTCGTCATAAAAATGCTTTACCGAGCGAAGGTCACCGGTATATAGGTAGTCGTTGTAAGCCATCAATACGGATTGTAAAATCCACTCCGTAGGCCAAGTGGCATGATGGAGGAGGTATTCATGCGAACGACGAGCCATACTATATTCTTTGTCCACAGCATAATGGCATAACTGATTGATATAAGCATCAGCTTCGTAAGGGATGCGTTCACGGTCACCATCCACATAGATACCAGCAAATGATGTGGCTTTTATGCTGTATTTGCACAACTCCCAAACGGCATTCAATATTGAATCCGAACTCTCGAAGCGAGAAGCATCATCGTCAAAAGGATAATGTACAGCCGATCTGACGATGTCTGTTTTTTTGAGTTTCCCTTTGTATCCTTCGATTTCGACATACCTAAAAGGTAGGACTTCACCGATATAATCCGGCATTTTGATAGCCTGAGGACCGGTATTTCTCCTGTCTGCCCGAAAGTGTATTTGATACGTGTGCTGACCACGTTTTAGAGGTATTTGATACGCGGCATAGCGAATTGTTCCGCCCGGTCGACGATTAATGGTGCCGTCTGGGTTGACGGTTTCCCCCAACCTAACAGTTACAGAGTCAGCTATTCCAGTGGCATAGAGTGTTAGCCTTAATTGACCAAAGGCGGCTTTTCCAAAATCAATGCCGCTTATATTCCCTAAGGTATTCATCTGCCGAGGTGTTTCATCTGTCTTTACCAACGGATAAAAGGAGGTTTGGTATTCGCGTAATTCTCCTGCTGTTGAAAACAGCTGTACCGGAGACCATGTTGAAGGTATATTTTCCGCATCCCACACCATTACTTTCCAATAATAGGTGGTATGAGGTTGCAAAGCTTGCCCTTGATAGGATACATTGGAAGATTCATCCGACAGTACTTTTCCCGAATCCCAGATATTACCCCTGTCATTTTCCAAGCTATCCGGCTGATCCGATACGAGGATGCGGTAAGCGGATTGTACGGCACCTTGTTGCGTACTGTGCAATTCCCACCCCAATGTGGGGCGCTGATGATGAATGAGAGGCTTTTCTCCTCTGCCATTTTGAACACCGACAACAGGATAGCCATGGACAATTTGTAAATCAGGGTGCAACAAATGATCTACGGCGAGATTTTGGATCTGGATGGATTGAGCAACCAAGGGGACAATCCACCCGAAAACCAAAAGGTTGATAACAATCATCTTCCTGAAGTAAATCATCGAAACGTAACTAAGCGTTATCATATATCAATTTGAATATTTATTTGCGGTCATAATTGACTCGAAAGAGTGCCTCCCGCGTAATAGGTTTATTAGCAAACTGACCAATAGCATATTTTTCAAAAATAGTCTTTTTTGAATATTAACCATCCTGCACTGTATTGTCAAGACAATTCTCCATGAGCGAAACCAGTCTTTCCTCCATTTGTAAATCTACACATTAAGTCCCTTCAAAAAAAGAACAATACATGATAGAACAGGATGGAGCTTTATTATAAACCTATTTTTTTGCAGAAAAATGAATACTGTTGCGAAGTGCTACTTCGTTACAGCACACTACAGGATAGTGTTTTGTAAGTTATTCCATTAATTTGAAGTTAACTTTTAGCCTTCACAGCTGACCATAGAAGACAGACTACTAGTTTAAACCTCATAAAATTAAGTTGCTTGAGTTTAACAGTATGCACACAATTATAAATCGATAGAAGAACAATTATGACATAAACAATTTAAAACTGAACGAAACGGCCTTCTTAACATCTATCAAAGCTTTGCGAGGCCTTTATAGGTTATGTATTAATAATAGCTAATCAAAATCACAAAAAATATGGATTTTTTTCTTTTTCTTTCTGGGAGAAACATACACGTATGTATCCCTATTAGTAGATTTTTATCATATTTGAAAATCACCACTTTTTTTTGCTGTATAGTATTCTTTTCTTTTCGAGTAGATGCATCGGTGCTACCAACTGTTCCATTCGGCATACCCAATGAGAAAGGTCTACCAGAGCAACAGTCTACTATTCAAGGACTCGTCACCGATACACTCGGAAACCCTCTTGTGGGTGTGACTGTGTCGGTAAAAAACCAGACAAATATCGCAACAACGACAGATCAAAACGGGCGGTATGTGCTACAAGTTCCGGAAGGTGCCGTTCTCCTGTTCAAAATGGTAGGATATACGACCCAAGAAGTGAATGTGGACAAACGGCGGGAAATCGATGTGTTACTTGAATTATCATCCGAACTGGTAGAAGATGTAGTCGTGGTTGGGTTCGGTACGCAAAAGCGACGGGAAATGGTCAGCTCGGTCACTTCTGTCAGTCCCGAAAACCTGAAAGTGCCTTCCAGCAATCTAACCACGGCGTTGGCAGGGCAGGCAGCAGGTATTATAGCGTATCAACGTAGTGGAGAACCTGGACAAGACAATGCTGATTTCTTTGTGAGAGGTATAACTACTTTTGGAACAAACACCAACCCGCTCATCTTAATCGACGGCATAGAGCTATCGCCAAATGATCTTGCTCGCCTACGCCCCGACGATATCGCCAGTTTTTCGATACTGAAAGACGCTACCGCGACAGCTTTATACGGTTCGCGTGGTGCAAATGGCGTCATTTTGGTAACGACCAAGCAGGGGAAAGAAGGTCCCGCAAAATTTTCTGTCCGTTTCGAAAATTCCATGTCGGCTCCCACGCGGACGGTTGATGTTGCCGATCCGGTGACGTATATGAAAATGCATAACGAAGCGATTCTCACTAGGGATCCCTTGGGTGTGACGCCGTATTCACAGGAAAAAATTGAAATGACCGAAGCAGGTGCATATCCGATCATTTATCCCGCAAACGATTGGAAGAAAATGCTATTTAAGGATTATACGATGAATCAGCGCAGCAATGTGAATGTCAGCGGAGGTGGTGGAGTTGCGCGTTACTATGTTGCCGGCTCATTCAATCGGGACAATGGTATCCTGAATGTAGACAAACGCAACAATTTCAATAACAACATCGCCATTAACAATTACGATTTGCGCTCGAATGTGAATATTAATCTCACCAGTACCACGGAACTGATTGTACGTTTGAGTGCCAATTTTGAAGATTACAAGGGTCCCATGCGAGGAGGAACCGAGATGTATAATTTAATGGTACACTCCAATCCAGTGCTTTTCCCTGCTTATTATCCTATAGATGAAGATTTCCAATATGCACAACATATTTTGTTCGGCAACTACAATAATAGCAAGATCAACCCCTATGCAGAAATGGTTCGCGGTTACAAAGAGAAGTCGCGCTCGCAGATATTGGCTCAGTTAGAATTGAAGCAGGATTTGAATTTCATTACCAAAGGGTTGACCGGAAGAGGAATGTTGAATGTCAGTCGCTTATCACAATTTGCTGTCAACAGAGCATATGTGCCGTTTTATCATGAAATCAGTAGCTACAACAGGCTAACAGGCGATTACAAATTAGTAGAAACTTCTATTGGTACTGAATATTTAGGCTACGGAGAATTGCCAGGGGAGAGAGAACAGTATTCGTCGTTTTATTTTGAAGGAAGCCTAAACCATGCGCTCGATTTCGGAAAGCATAATATCAGCAATATGCTGGTGTTTCAAGCACGGGAGACGTTGAACGCCAACGCAGGCTCGTTGCAATTGTCACTACCAAGCCGAAATATAGGTTTGGCGGGGAGGTCAACCTATTCTTATGATCAGCGCTACTTTGCCGAATTTAACTTTGGATATAACGGAAGCGAACGTTTTGATAAAAATAACCGTTTCGGCTTTTTTCCATCGGGGGGTGTTGCATGGCTCATATCCAACGAAAAATTTTGGGAAGAGCTACAGCCCATTGTTAGTAATTTGAAGCTACGCTATACGTATGGTTTAATCGGGAACGACCAGATTGGCACAGCTAATGACCGTTTCTTTTACCTCTCCGAAGTAAATATGGATGATGCTGGCAGGCGAGCTGTTTTCGGACAGGAATATAACACAGCCTACAATGGCATCACGATTAACCGATACGCCAATCCATACATATCTTGGGAAAAATCGTATAAGCAAAATTTTGCGCTTGAATTAGGCTTGTGGAATGAGCTGAACATCATTACAGAATATTTCACGGAAAGAAGAAACAATATCTTGATGACGAGATCAAGCATTCCCAATACAATGGGTCTGACCGCTACACCAAGGGCAAATGTAGGCGCCGCATCGAGCAAGGGCATAGATATGTCGCTGGAATACCAGAAAAACTGGAATCAGCATTTCTGGACTTCAGCACGTGCAAACTTTACCTATGCAACCAGCCAATTTGAGGTGTATGAAGAACCCACATATCAGGAACCGTGGCGCACACGGGTTGGTCAATCATTAAATCAGGCATACGGGTATATTGCCGAAAGACTTTTCGTGGATGATGAAGAAGCAGCAGGTTCACCTCCACAATATATTGGTACTTATAAATATGGCGGAGGCGACATCAAATACTTAGATGTAAACCGAGATGGTAGAATCACCGAAGCTGATAGGGTCCCGATCGGCCATCCTACGGTTCCCGAAATTATTTATGGCTTTGGGGGATCAATGGGCTATAAAGGGCTTGATTTCTCCCTGCTTTTTCAGGGCGCAACCCGTCAGTCGTTCTGGATCAATCCAAGCAGTACAGCCCCATTTGTTGATGACACCCAGATTCTCCAAGCCTATGCTGATAGCTATTGGTCTGAAGAGAATCAAGATGTATATGCGCTGTGGCCACGATTGAGCCCGACATTGAACTCAAATAACGTTACAACAAGCACTTGGTTCATGCGCGATGCCACTTTTCTGCGTCTCAAGCAACTGGAGCTTGGCTATACGGTGCCAAAACGGTTGACCGAAAGGGCAAAAATGAGCAATCTGCGGTTCTATTTTAGTGGAACCAACCTGCTTGTTTTCAGCAGATTTAAAATGTGGGATGTGGAAATGGCCGGCAACGGATTAGGGTATCCTAACCAAAAGGTGTTTAATCTGGGCTTAAATTTTTCCTTTAACTAACGAAGTATAAGCAATATGAAAAAGTTAAAATGTATAATATTTGCCGCTATAATGAGCTTGATGTCTTGTAGCGACTGGTTGGACGTAGTACCTGATGGTATTCCTACCTTAGAGATGGCCTTCAATTCAAGAACGCAAGCCCGTAAATATTTGGCTACCTGTTATTCGTATATGCCAAAGAACGGAGGTTCCGCCGATCCTACAACATTAGGAGGCGATGATATATGGACGAGAAGAACCACTCACCTATCTAACCATTTTTCTATTACCGGCCTTGATTTAAGCGATGGCTTGCAAAATGCCGCAAATCCGGTACTTCCGAGATGGGGCAATATGTATCAGGCATTACGTGTATGCAATACTTTCTTGGAAAATATCGATTTAGTGCCGGACTTGCAGGCTTGGGAGCGCGAACAATGGGCCGCCGAGGCCAAAGTGCTAAAGGCTTATTATCATTACTGTCTTGTGCAGATGTATGGCCCTATACCCCTGGTCAAAGAAAACCTGCCGGTGGATGCGGATGTATATACGGTGAAAGTAGAACGAGCACCTGTCAACGAATGTTTTGATTATATCGTGCAATTGCTTGATGAGGCCTGCGACGGTGATATGTTGCCCACGACCATACTTGACCCGGCGAGCGACTATGGACGTATTACCAAGCCCATCGCCCTGTCGTTGAAGGCAAAAGTACTCGTTACTGCCGCCAGCCCTTTGTTCAACGGTAATAACGATCAGGCAACCTTGAGAAATCATGACGGCACACCTCTATTTGATACACAGTTCAAATCCGAAAAATGGGACTTGGCAGTGGCCGCCTGTAAGGATGCTATTGATATTTGCCATGATGCGGGGATGATGCTGTATACATATGAAGATCCCGCCAAAAGATTTACCGATACGACCGTTCTGAATGTAACCCTCCGGAACGCCTTTAATTTACGTTCAAATAGTGAAATTATCTGGCCAAACACACAAATGATTTCAACTGCTGCAAGAGGAGGGATGATTTATGTATCCATACCGAAGCTAAATCCGGATTATGTCGCCAGCAATGACATTTCCAGTTGGTTGGGTCTTCCGATCAAAATTGCCGAAATGTTTTATACGGAAAATGGCGTTCCTCTTAAGGAAGATAAGACCAGAAACATTGGAGATCTCTACAACCTCCGAACCGCAGAAGCAAAGGATAAGCTGTATATTCGGCAGGGAAGAATCACTATTGATATGCATTTTGATCGCGAGCCACGTTTCTATGCTTGGGTAGGCTTCGATGGTGGTGTGTGGTACGGAGCAGGGCAGTACAATGATAAAGATGCTTCTTCTTTAAGGTACCTTGCCCTTAAAATAGGCGAAACAGACGGTACACAGGGACAGGGTAACTGGACCGGTTATTTCCCTAAAAAATTCATTCCGTATGAGGCCCAGCTGAACGGGATCAACAGCATATCTTCACCAAGCTATGCTTGGCCTATCATGCGGTTGAGCGATTTATACCTATTATACGCCGAAGCGGTAAACGAAGCCGAAGGTCCCAATGGGCCTAATAGTGCTGAACTGTTTCGGTATATCAATTTGGTGCGTGCACGTGCCGGTCTAAAAGGCGTAAAGGAATCTTGGGATACATATGCCAATAATCAGAAGTACAACACCCAGTCGGGAATGCGTGAAATTGTACAAAGGGAACGCTCGATCGAACTGTCGTTCGAAGGACAACGTTTTTGGGATATACGGAGGTGGAAAACAGCACCAACAGAATACCACACACCGTTGATGGGATGGAATACAAACGTGTCCGTCATTGACGGCACAGAAGAAGAAGTCAACAGGATGATGTACAAGCCACAGCTTTTAGTAGATCAAAAATTTGGTGTCCGCGACTATTTTTGGCCTATCCGGATCAGCGATATTGAAGTAAACCCAAACTTGGTACAAAATATTGGATGGTAACGATTTAAATATTACATCATGAAAAATAATAGATACACATATATATTCCTACTGCTGATGATCCTATGGAACGGCTGCAAGGAAGAAGGACGTACTGATTTTATTGACGATGCCGCACCAGCTCCTAATCCAGTGACAAATGTCATCGTCGAAAATAAACCGGGAGGAGCTGTATTAAAATATAAATTGCCGGCAGATAAAAACCTACTTTGTGTTCGTGCCGAATACGAAATCAAGCCCGGCGTCATACGTGAAACAAAATCTTCATATTTCAAAGACTCTTTAGTCATCGAAGGATTTGGCGGCACGGGTACGTACGATGTTAAGCTATATTCTGTAGGGAGAAATGAAAAAGAATCAGCCCCTCATGTCGTACAGATTAACCCAACGACGCCTCCTGTACGACTCGCTACAAAAAAGTTCAGGGATACCTTTGGAGGAGTAGCTATCGATTTCGAAAACCCTGAAGAAGAAAATCTGGCAATCGTATTGATGGCCGATACCGGGAACTTAGGGTATATGAGTGATTTAATTACGTATTATACTGCTGCCCAAAAAGGAACTTTTACTTATCGCGGTGTTGCCGGATTAGACCCGGTGGAGCAAGAATTTGCCATGTATGTACGCGATAGATGGGGTAATTATTCCGATACCGTAGTAGCTAAGCTAACACCGTGGTTTGAAGAATTCATTCCCAAGTCCACATGGAGCGCTTATACCTTGCCGGGTGATATCCCTCCTGTTAACTCAGGTTACCCAACAACACGTATATGGGATGGGATCATCGGAACAGATGGATTTCATGGTTTGGAGACCAAAATGCTCCCTCACAATATTACTTGGGATCTGGGAAGAACCGTCAAATTAAGCCGTTTAAAATTATGGCCACGTCAACATGCAGATGACAGATGGAAAAGAGGGCATCCAAAAGTGTTTGAAATATGGGGTTCTAACTCGCCTAATCCAAGTGGCGAGCTTGATGAAAGCTGGGTACGGTTGGGAAGATTTGAGAGCTTGAAACCATCGGGCCCTGGAGCACAAATTACCCAGGAGGACATCACCTTTGCGAATGAAGGGATAGAATTTGAATTTGTCAAAAGCGATTATGCCCCAGAGCCTTTTACTCCGGTCAGGTACATTCGGTTCAGAACCATATCCACTTATGCTAATGCAGCATTTTCGACTGTTCACATTGTAGAATTGAGCTTTTGGGGAGAGTTAATCAATTGAAGTTACATTATTAACAATAATATATCATGAAGAATACAATATTTGTTATCTTTATTGGGGTCATTTGGGGGTTCTCCTCATGCGACAACCAATCAGATATATACGAGAAATACGTCGTTCCCAATGGGTTGATATATCCGGGGCCAGCACAGAAACCGATTGCATACTCTGGTAATCAGCGTATCAAAATAGCATGGTTGAAAGGCACTGATGCCAGGGCACAGAAAGCAAGGATATTTTGGAATAACTACACCGACTCGGTCGAACTGTCTTTAACCTCTTTTAAAGATACGGTCAGTTATACTATCGAATCAATAAGTGAAAACACTTATTCCTTCATGATTCATACTTATGATGAGGAAGGGAATAAGTCTATTCCTATTGAAGTAATGGGCACCGTGTATGGCGATAAGTACCAAAGCATGTTAACAAATCGCTTGTTGAAAAGCACGTACTATGACGGAAAAGATCTCAAGCTGAGTTGGGGTACGATCGAAAAATCTGAAATCGGTGTCCATTTGAATTGGACGGACATAAACGGTAATAGCCGGACTACGAACGTCGATACAACAGAATTCGAGACACTGCTCCCGGACTTTAATATCAGCAAGCCTTTATCCTATAGCTCTGCACATAAGCCAGATTCGCTAGCAATAGATGTATTCCAAGCGACAGCGGTCGAAACGATGATCGATCCGGTATTATTGATTCCAAAGGCTACGTGGACCGAGAAGGCAATGCCGGGAGATGTGACAATTAATAGCAGCTATCCCCTACAACGGTTTTGGGACGGCAACACAACCAATTTCATGCATACAGCCGATCCGGCTTCGTTACCCTTCACATTTACATGGGATTTAGGCTTGAAAGCAAAGCTGAGCAGAATGAAGTTGTGGCCACGGAACGATAATGACGACCGTTGGAATAGGGGACATCCGAGGATATTTGAGATATACGGATCGTTAAACCCGAACCCGGATGGCAGTCTGGACGGTAGCTGGACGCTTCTAGGCAAATTTGAATGTGTTCAACCTTCAGGTAACGGAACTGCTGATCCTTGGATAGCTCCCACAAACGAAGATATCACCCTTTCTAATAACGGCCTAGATTTTGAATTTGTGCCGGGGCCTTCAGTCGATCCGGATGCCACGGTAAGGTACATCCGGTTCAGAAGCATTGAGCACTTCAATCCTTCCCGGCCTGCACGTGCTTTACTTGCTGAAATAAGCTTCTGGGGAACCTTAGTGCGGTAATTTAATGGTGTTAGCAGACACGATATGAAAGAAGGAGCTATCCATATAGGATAGCTCCTTCTTTCCGCTTGTGATTCATCATCTAATATCATAACATTCCAGCAATATGATTCATGTTTCTAAAGACACCTCTTTATGCTCGAAATAACAACAGGTAAGCACAGGATAGTAGATACCTTTAAAATAATGACTTTTGATATAGCAATTGGATTATAAGCCATTATACGCCTGTTTTTTACAGGTAATATGAAAAGAACGACAACACAACAAAAGATTTTCTAAATATGAGACACCTTATTCTTTTACTAACTCTTTGTACCTATTCTTTCCTATCTTATGCTCAGTTGTCGATAGATCATCTGCTGACCGAGGGCCTGAATAATCCTATGGGAATAGGGGAAGTACACCCTCGTTTTAGTTGGCAAATCCACAATCCTACCAGAAACACGCAGCAAACCGCCTATGAAATAAAGGTAAGTGACCAAAAAAAGAAAACCGTGTGGCACTCAGGGAAGGTCTCGTCCGATTCTTCTGTACATGTCGTCTACAAGGGCAACCCCTTACGATCCGACACCCACTACCAGTGGCAAGTGCGGGTCTGGGACAATCATGGAAATGTTTCCAAGTGGAGCGACATGGCTACTTTTCATATTGGTCTGTTAGACCCATCGGAATGGAAGTCTCAATGGATACAAGCGGGCTTTGAAGAAGATGCGGCGCATAGACCCGCCCCATTGTTGCGCAAGTCATTCGTATTGTCAAAAAAAGTAAAGCATGCAACCGCCTATATCACTGCACAGGGCATGTACGAAGCCTACCTCAATGGTCAGCGAATTGGTGATGCCCATTACACTCCGGGCTGGACTTCCTATAACAAAAAACTGCAATATCAGGCTTATGACGTGACGGCTATGTTGCAAAACCAACAGAATACCGTCGGGGCTGTGCTTGGTAATGGCTGGTATCGTAGCCAGTTGCTGGGGGGCAAAAGCAATAATTATGGTGATAAGCTCGCCCTGCTCTTACAGATAAACATCACGTACACTGACGGCACGGAGGCCATTATCTGCTCCGACGAAAGCTGGAAGTCCGAATCGGGGGAAATCGTCTACACAGAGCTGTATCATGGTGAAACCATCGATGCCCGCAAGCAAAAAGAAGGCTGGTTAGAAAATGGATATGACGATAGCAAATGGTATTCGGTCAATATCCTAAATGCTGCTAAGGATCGTCTGGTCGCTACCGTCAATGAACCCATTAAAAAACAGGAGGTCATCAAGCCTGTGAAAATATTCACCACCCCTGCAGGAGAACAGGTCATCGACTTTGGACAAAATCTCGCGGGATGGGTCAAGATGAACGTAAAAGGACGACCCGGTGATACCGTCGTCCTCTCGCACGCTGAAGTATTGGATCAGCACGGAAATTTTTATACGGAAAACCTACGCAGCGCCAAAGCCCAAAATAAATATATCCTAAAGGGTGGCGGTACCGAAACCTTTCATCCGCATTTTACGTGGCAGGGATTCCGTTATGTTAAGGTCGAAGGTTATCCGGGAGAGATCCGACCGGAAAATTTTGAAGCCGTCGTGCTTTACTCGTCAATGGCGCCAGCCGGAACTTTCGCGACATCCAACGAACTCATCAATCAATTGCAAAGCAATATTGTATGGGGGCAAAAAGGAAATTTTCTGGATGTGCCTACGGATTGTCCTCAACGTGACGAAAGATTAGGTTGGACGGGTGATGCTCAAGTCTTTTTTAGGACCGCCACCTTTAACATGAATGTCCATAATTTTTTCACCAAATGGATGAATGATCTGGAAATAGAACAGATCGACGGACACGTGCCACACGTTATCCCCAATATCTGGGGGCACGATGGCAATAGTGCCGGCTGGGCGGATGCCGCCACCATCATCCCCTGGGGAATGTATCAAGTCTATGGAGACAGACGCGTGTTAGAGAGACAATACCATAGCATGAAATCTTTTGTGGAAAGTGTGCGCCGTACGACCAAAGATAATCTTTGGAATACAACTTGGCATTTTGGAGATTGGCTTTTCTATAGGCCTCTTGACGACAAAGATGGGATTACGGCCATCACAGACAAGCATCTTATTGCACAGTGTTTCTACGCACATTCCACCCAAATATTGATTCGCACGGCGGAAATATTGGGTAAAACAGCGGATGTAAAGGAATACAGCACACTATTAGAAGGCATAAAAGAAGCTTTCAATAAAGAGTACGTGACCGGAAGTGGCCGTCTGGTCTCTGATACGCAAACGGCATATACACTCGCCTTGCAGTTTGATATGTTGCCTGAATCGGAAAGACCGCAGGCGGCAAAAAGATTGGTAGCCAATATCGAAAGGTATGGCAACCACCTTACGACCGGATTTCTGGGTACCCCCTACTTATGTCATGTACTGACCCGATATGGCTATACGGATGTAGCCTACAAGCTATTGCTACAAGACACCTATCCCTCTTGGCTTTACCCTGTAAAAAAAGGTGCTACCACTATCTGGGAAAGATGGGACGGAGTAAGGTCTGATGGTAGTTTTCAGAACTGGGAAATGAATTCCTTTAACCATTACGCTTATGGAGCTATAGGGGATTGGATGTACAGAAAAATGGTCGGTATAGATACTGATGAATCAGCTACAGGCTATAAACGAATCCAGATCAAACCACATATCGGCGGTGGCTTTACTCAAGCATCTGCATCGTTTAAAACGTATTATGGTACCGTCAGCAATGCTTGGAAAATAGCCGATAACAAGCTGACGATGGATGTGGAAATACCTGTCAATACCGTTGCAACTATCTATATTCCGGCACAACAGGCAGCAGCTATTACAGAATCCATGAACGCACTATCTTCTGTCAAAGATATACATGTAAGAGGCATAGAGGATGCTTACGTAGTGGTCGAAGTTGGATCTGGCAAATACAAATTTGACGTAGCCCTAACTCAGATGAATAAATAAAATCTATGACAGACAAAGTTGTCTAAAATGAAAGAATGAAGGTTTTATATTCTCTAATAATTGTATTCATAACCACCCAGATTTCCGCGCAACCATTTTCTGCCGCAGATGATCTGGGAAGAGTACTGCCACAGCAAAAGGAAGTTGGGGATATCAAAGCGGGAAAACATGTCGGCATGTTCTATTTCCTATGGCAAGGTGATGACAGCTCACCCACCTCAGATCGGTATTGGGACCTCACGAAGATTTATCAGTCTACGCCTGAGGTATTTCAGGATTTCCACCATCAAGGATGGGGAAGTGGTTCGTCAGGAGTTGGGAAATATTATTTTTGGGGAGAGTCCATATATGGCTATTATCGTGGAGACGACTATTGGGTTCACCTGAAGAATGTACAGTTGCTTACAGATGCTGGAGTTGACTTTTTGATCATCGACGCCACGAACCGATTGACATATACCCGACAAAGTGAAATTTTGATGAAAGCTTTGGCTTTTGTCAGGAAGCAGGGCAAAAAATCTCCGAAGATAGTTTTCTATACCAATACGGCATCGGGAGATGCCATGCAGGAGATTTATGATAATTTTTATGCCGATAAGGCGCCCTATCGCCATCCCGACAATTGGTTTTTCTTGGAGGGTAAGCCCCTTATCATTGGACTTTCAGAACAGGCCAAAGGTCGAGATTATAAACATTTCTTTACCATCAGAGAGTCCCAATGGCCCAATGAGCCACAAAAGGTCAACGGTTGGCCATGGATAGAGTTCCAACGCCCACAACGTGTTTTCAAAAACCACAAAGGAGAGAAAGAAGTGATCAATGTTTCCATAGCGCAGCATCCTAATCTGCAAGCATCTATGGGTGGATCTGCATTCTACGGAGAATTGGGTAACTGGGGCAGAAGTTTTCGCCATGATACGGTTGGGGATCCTTCAAAAGATCTTTTATATGGTTATAATGCTCAGGAGCAATGGGATTTTGCACTGGAGCAGGATGTGCCGTTTATTTTCGTGACAGGGTGGAACGAATGGATTGCAGGAAAGTGGCTTCAAAAACATAAGGACGGAACTAGAGCCCTCTTTGTGGATCAAGCTAGCCCCGAATTCAGTCGGGATATTGAGCCCTCACGGACCGCGGGACTCAAGGACACATATTATATGCAATTGATCTCCTATATCCGGAAGTACAAAGGCGTGGATTCGCCTATTTACATCAATAGCGGAAAACTTCCTAAGAAAATAGCAGATTGGAACAATATTACCCCTATTTATACCGACTATATAGGCGACATTTTACATCGAAACCATCCTGCTGCAGTTGCAGCCCCTACGATAATCTATAAAAATGAAACTGGCCGAAACGATCTTCATATCCTAAAAATAGCCTCTTCGTCTAAGGATCTGATGTTTTATGTGCAAACCGTGAATAATATCGGTCCCCAACTGGGAGATAATTGGATGACCTTGTGGCTAAACACGGACCAGTCTTATGATACAGGATGGTATGGCTATGATTTTCGTATCATCCAAGGCAATACGCTGCAACAATATCAGCATGGAAAATGGTATACTACGGGTACTGTTAACTATCAAGTTCAAGGGAATGAGATGGTGATCCGTATTCCCTATACCAAGCTAAAGCTTCCTTCCAAAAATACTGTTGTTGAATTTAAATGGTCTGACAATATGCAAGAAGCTGATCCGTTGGACTGGTATCTCAACGGAGATGCGGCGCCCGGCGGCAGGCTAAACATGACTATTCACGTAAAAAAACAGCTATAATACGATGATTTGAACGATGATATTATTTAATTTAGGTTTTTATGATAAGAAAGCTAAGTGTCATTGGGATTGTAATATGGATTGTGCTTGTGGCATGGCCTGCAGTCGCGCAGCAAAAGATCATCCAAGTAGAAACGCAAACCACCAGAGATCAGCACAGCACCACTGTTTTATATAAGAAAATTCTTGATGACAAATCGGTTTATCCGGAATGGAGCCTGAACGGTGTCGACTGCATGTCTACAAAAGAAGGCTTGGTGATATCCGGCAAAAACAACGTTATCCAACTAAACAAGTACTATTCCCTCGGTGAACGTTTAGTACGCTATCAGGTCAAGTTTTCCCCTGATGCCAAAGCGGTTTTTCAGAGCAGCGCCGGTGATTTGAAATTCGTTGTGGATGTTCCGAAACAAACTGTACATATCGCCTCCAATCCAGCTATATGGCGTCGCATGGTCATTAATCCAGATAACGATTATCTCGTGGAGATACAACGGAATTACCAACGGACCATCATTTCTCTCATCAATCTGCTTACCGGGGAGCAGCATGATATTGAAGTTAATAGTGATGGTAGTGGTGGCGTAGGTGTAGGTGCCGTGAGCGAGGAGAAATATATGCTCCACCATTGGGATTATTATTGTTTGGGTCTGTTGGAGGGTTCTTCGGTGACAATCAAGCAAGTTATTGTACAAGCTCTGGAAACTGATTTAAAATTATTGATCTATGGTGACTCTCAGACCCAACCCGAAGGATATTTCCCTGCCAAAGATTTTCATTTGGCATGGACACAACTGATTATGCAACGAGTAAAGGGCAATGCCATTTCCAGTGGAAGAGGTGGATGTACCATTCAGGAAGTATTGGAACGTATAAAAAATGAGTTGCCCTATTTGAAGCCAAAATATGTAATGGTCACCATTGGTACAAATGGAGGAAATACTGAAGAAAATCTGAGTGAGCTGGTGGAGTACATTATCGCACAAGGTGCTATACCTATTTTGAATAATATACCGGCTAACGAACGAGGAGGCCACCTGCAACACAATCCCCTTATCGAAAAGATCAGGAAAAAATATAGCATCAATGGTTGCCGCTTTGATATCGCTACATCCATGAATAGGGAAGCGAAGGAGGTCGACAAATCAACCATGTGGCACGAGGATTACACAGCGATTAATAACTGGGGGCATATCTTCCATCATCCAAATGTCAAGGGATCTCGGCTCATGTTTTTGCAAACACTGATAGATATCCCGGAGATATATGAATAAATTGCTGTTATAGCTGTAGGTAACGACGTTACCTCACTCGTGCTGTGAGTCGGTCTTTTGGAGAAGATCATTTGCCCGTAAGGGATTACATATAGCTGGAGTTTGCTTAGGTGGACATCCGTCTCCTCTTGGATATCCTATCACCAAGAAGACTTGCCTCAGTAGAGATAGTAAGGGAACAAACGAAACAAGGAAAAAGAATAAAATTAAATTAAATAAACAATACTCGTTGTGCATTATGGGCTCTTAAGGTATCCTTCTGTTCTAAAAGCGGCATTTATGAAAAAATAAAAACCGCTTAATGTAGAATAACGTGAATTGGAGATAAGCATTCGTTTGACGAGATATGTCACCCCGATGGGGACTCATGGTATAATTGTCCACTTAAACCATAATCATCATATCACTACGTGGTTATTTCTAAGTCCGTAGGACTGAAATGATGATAGAAAAATTCGTGCTTTTTGTTAAAAAAGCCGCGTAGCGGTGACATGAGTTTTTATCCCGAACTCACGTTAGAATATTCTTGGTCACATATCCGATCTGATTGGTTTTCTGAAAGAACCTTTCGTAAACCAGATATTGTTTTCACTGTTTTAGAGCTTTCCCCAACAGGAGACTAACATCCCATTTGCCTGCAGAAAATACGATGCTTGAATCTTGAAGGATTACCGCTTCCTTACTTTTATATTCCGCTAAGGGCAGTCCATTTATCGTAATGGACCTATGTGGCTTGTTGGGAATTTGGAAAACAGCCTTTGTTTTATCGGGAACAAGCAAGTACATGGTAAACTGTTCTTCCGTTTGCATCAATTCCATGTCAATGTTGCCTTTTATCGATGGAACCCTTGTTTTTGCAAAAGCCAAATTTCCTAATTGGGGTGCTACGGAAAAACGGGTATACCCCGGTTCTAAAGGCTTAATACCACACGCTTCGCTCGACATGATAGTCAGTCCTCCCCCACTCCAAGCATGATTTACGGTACCTCCACCATAGCCGTCCTTTCCGATACCCCAACCCTCGAACAGCGTAGTGAAATATGCGTTATTGACCATCTCGCTAAAGCGCTTCTTATGACGGGCATTGGCCAAGACCGGTTTCTTCATTTTGTACATAGCCTCAAACACATATTTCTCCATATAGGGACTCGCATGTTCCTGCGTTGCAAAAACCTCCATAATCTGGTCATACTTATCGGCATCGGCAATATCCGCAAGAACCGCTAATGCATGTACCCTCTCATCTGTCTTTCCGGTGTATAAGGGATCCCTGTATTCCTTGCCTTTCCAGAAACGTTGGTTAAAAACCCGCTTGAAATCGCTCATTTCTTTGCTGATTCGTTCTGCATCCACTGTATTTCCGTTTTCATGGGCCATCAGATAACTTCCTTTCAATGCCAGATAGTACCATAGATTATAAAGGAGCAACATATCCTTGTTTTTTCCCCAGTCTCCCCATTGCCAGCCTCCGGCGCGCAACAAGACCAAACCATCCTGATCCTTTTCCCAAAGCGACAGGTATTTTTGGATCGCCGGGTAGAGGTCGGCTATAATCTGCTTGTCTCCGGTATGCATGTAATATGTCCAAATACCATAATAACCAATACTGGCCAGTACCTGATCGGGGAGTTCTTTGTCCCAGTTACCGGCAGGAACGGGCGAAAACAAAACCCCATCCGGCTTCTGCCAGTGAACAAGTTCATACAGCCACTTTCGGGCAAGCGCATGAGAGGAAGGACTCAATGCATAGAAGGCTTCCTCCGCTTCAAGCACCGCATCACCCGTCCATTGTGCCCGTTCGCGATCCGGACAATCCATATAAGTATCGCGCATGGTAATGTAAAGTGTGCGGGCAGCCTTTTCCCAAAGTTTATTAAAAAAAGGATCAGAAGATTCAAATGTCCCGGCAAACACTGTATTATACCCTGTCTCCCTATACTTCAGGCTATGGATCTTCACGTTTTCCGGAAGGATGAAATAAAGCACATGTCCATTTATCCAACCCAAACTCTCGTATTGTTGCCGTCCTTTCTTTGTCACGTATGCTGCTCTGATATTTTCGGCCGAACCATTATAAAACAGATAATTATCGGTCAGCATCTGAACCTTGATACCTTCTTGGGCATCGATATCAAAATAAGGCGTAAACTGCATATTATAGGGCAACTTACACATCACCGTATCGCCATAACGGACTATAGCACTGGGCTCAAACTCCTTTAATCCAAAATCTTTCCATAGGGGAATAGGCCGCTTGATTAACTTATTCCATGGCAGGGAGCCATAGGCGCCCTGGTTGACGGCCTGTTCAAACCCTACCAATTTAGCTTTGCGGGTATACCACGATTTATCCTCAATACGCGCATCGTACAGGATGTTGGATTCGGGTAATCTGAAGTTAGGTCCGGCCCCCGGAGCAGTCTGATATTCCGTTAATCGCTTGGCAAGCCAAGTATTATCGCTAACCAGCACAAGATGGTCGGTCTGCAGATCAAACAACAACCCTAATTGACCACTATTGTTGTGGGAAAATCCATGCTTACCAAAGAACCAAACCTTGATGCCTATGGTGTTCTTTCCTTTTTTCAGATATGGCGCAAGGTCCACTTCGTCATAATAGGTGTCGTTGGGATTAGGGCCTCGTTTTAGTCCTCCCTCAAAGACAACAAGTTCATCGTTGACATATAGCCAATACTTACTGTCCACCGCAATCTTGGCCAGTGCTTGCTTAGGCAATTTCTCTACCAAGAAATCCTTCCGAAAACCGGCCCATATATTGGTTGTTACCGTGTCTTTTCGTTCCAGTCCTATCCAACTTCCTTTCCATTCAAAAGCCTGCACATGACCACAAAAAAGCCCTATCCCTACAATCAAGAACAATCTAAGAGTCTGTTTAAAAAGGAAGGTAAAACCTTCCATGCCTATCCTTTCCCGAGAATCGGAACTCAGGGTGACACTTCCGTTTTTTGTCATGCTGCATGGAGTTGAAGCGCGAGAAAAAAACATAAACATAAAATTTAAATAGGCTCTAAGTTTCAGCATGACACGTAATAGGCTCAATTAAACGAATTCAGGCACACAGATTTTCTTCCGGCGGTCTTTCATCACTCGCCAGTAGTCCCCAAGTTTGTGAGGAAACACAACCTGGCCAAACTATTTTCGCGAGCGAAGCAATCCTACCCTTGACGCCTTTTTTTGATAAAGGGATTTTTCGTTGTGCACCCATTAGTTCTTAAAAATTTTCACGCCTTTTGGCGTTTTTATTTCTGACTTAACCTGACCGTCGACAGTTTTGGTATGCTTGACCCAAATTTCTCCATATGGCGTAGGATACGTTCCTTCAACATACGTCAGATTCCCCAAATTTGGCTTGACTTGGTATACTTTTCCACCGGCTTTTACAGGCTTGATTCCCAACACATGTTCGGAGAGCCAAGCTGTCGGTCCTGAAGCCCATCCATGGCAGAGGCTGTGGCGATGACCCACATAACAATATGCTCCAAAATCACCGTGTATATCGACTTTTCCTGCCGGCACCAACTCGTCAATCCGAGAGGCATTGGGTATCCATTCTATGTTAAAATCTTCCCAAAAAGTGGTTGCTCCCAAATCGAGCATTGCGCCCCAGTATTCGGAAATAATATCCATGGCTTCTTGATATTTACCGGCTTTGGCCATAGCTTCGAGCATATAATAGCCATAAAACGTAGAAAAGTTCTTTGCTCCGCCAACTTGCAACACATCCTCATAGGCTTTATCCGCAGGTACAAGATCCGTCAAAGCCATCAATGCCGCAGCTTGTTTTGAATGGTGAAGCGGTGGCACGTATTGGCGCATTTGGCGGACGGTTGAAACGCACAGGTTCTTCGTCTCCTTATCGTTCAATATATCGCTGATCAATGCTGCTTTTTCCAATGCCAAAATGGTCATTGCCTGTAAACCTGCATGCACAGCTGCATCATCTTCGCTTGATGGCCAGTCCAGAAAACGGTTTCCGTCCATTTCCTCTTTACCGTCTTTTACTTTAGACACGATTTGCCGCACCAATCCCTGTAAGTAGGTTTGCTGCGCCTCGAGGTAGGCTAAGTCGCCATGGTGCATGTACCAATCGTGTTGCAGGACGATCCACCACATCGAGTAGGTACTGATACCGCACATCCAACCCGGCAATGGCGTATCGTCTCGCGCCAAATCCAAGCTTTTTGGCACGACCTCATTGTAGCCAAAAACCGCATTTACGGTAGATACTTCTGGATGCAGATCTCCGACCCAAACCAAACGATCTCGTTTGATGCCATCCCAAAGGTAATCTTGCATATTGACGTGTACAGTGTATGCCCCAACCTCCCAAATTTTGTTCAGCCGTTCATCGCTGCTACGAAAGGAGCCGATATACGGAATATCTCGGTATGTCGAAATTGCCCTCACCTCCCGCAATTGTAAGTCTGCATTCGCATCCAAAAAATCAATTCTTACAAACCGAAAACCCGATTCACCTATTTGGTTCTTCCCTAACCATGGCAATTGCAGGGTAAAATCACGCATGGCATGGTCATTTGTTGCGCCCTTTTCGTCAATGTTTGACATGGCTTCACTAACCGATTCGCCGAAGCGTATCCGGATATTTCGGGGTTTGTTGCCACCACCCCACATTCCGGTCACGATTTCTACAGCGCCGTGCAGCTCTTTTCCAAAGTCCAACAGGACAGATCCTTTGACTTCTCCTTCATTTTTGATGGTTGTGATGGATCTGTTATGCAACGTTGCCTGCCCGTTGCCTCTTTCCAACAAATGATCTACATTGCTTACCTGACCGGTTGACCAAACAACCCGTGTTGGGTAAACATATTCACGGACAAGTGGGCTAACGTCATTCTTACGTACATCGTGAGGTGCTTGGCCTTGCACCGCCATCGCCGTCAACATAAAAAATACGACACCCCAAAAATATTTAACGGTTTTACATGTCATGATTTGGACTTTTTATTCTTCAATTTTGTGGTCAAATAGCTGTAAAGTAACAGGTCCGAGCAAACCGGATTCCTGCAGTGTATCTTCTGCTTTATACGGATTTACGATAGCCCAAGCTTTTCTATCCTCCTTCGGCAATCGTGCGTCGCCAATTAATGCATTTATCCAATTGTTTGCCACCTGTACCTCCAAAACATTGTCTCCCTTCTCAATATAGTCTGTTATATTCAGTCGATAAGGAGGAGCCCATACACCTCCTACGTACCGACCGTTTACATACACCTTCCCTATAGCCATCACCTTTCCTAAATCAATATACACAGGCTGGTCGGGTACAGTAGAAAGTTTAAAGGTATTGCTGTATGTTGCTGTACCGGAGAAGAAACGGATCGCCTCATGTGATGCAGTAGACCAGTCGTATAAGCTGTCAAACTGAACTGTTTGTATAGGGTTATTATACATGCTTTTGAATGTAACTTTCCAGGGTTTTTCGAAGGTTTGCATCATTTCTCCTTCCGGAAAATTTGTCCCGGTGAACCGCTGTGTTTTACGCTTGTCAAACACCACAAAGGCACTTCCAAAAGGTGGAAGCTCTATATCCAAAGAAGTTGTGCCAGCATGCCGCGAAAAAACAGGTAATGAGCGAACTTCACTTGTTAAAGGATCCCATAAATAGGGTATTCCCTCCACGGTTCGGAAAGTGGCCTGAAAAGCAACCTGCTTTTCTTCCTGATTGGAAATAAAGTAGATATCCCCATCTTGCAATTTCCGATGAATGAACCGAACATCGACGGGATTATCGACACTAAAATCCGGTAGGACATGCAACGTTGCAAACACATCTTCTAACTTCATGCCCTCTCCAAATACATATCCCTTATCTCTTTTCTTATACGTAGAGGAAGCCACATCTTTCCAGAGTTCATCAGATAGCGATGCTACTTCGATATCTGCCTGCGGGTAGTTAACCAGACTGGGGGAACGCTTGGGTGCAGGCCCGACAATCACCAATCCTTCTTTGACCATAGATGCCATTTTCTTCAAAAGCTCCGGCCTCATATTATCCTGTTTGGGCAATACCAACACCCGATATTCCATTCCGCTTTTTAAGTGTAGCTTGCCCTCTTTAACAGAAGCCTGATTTAACAAGACTTCCCCATTGATATAATCAAATGAATATCCTTTAGGCAGAGCGGGATCGGTTATGCCCGTCATCTTTGGCGCATCTTCTCCGATAAAATAGGCCACATCCGCTATATATTGACCTTGTTGCAACAGGAGATTACAACGCTTGAGATAATCCGCAAAAACATCCATCTGCGCAAACCAGGTATTCTTTCGGTTAAACTCATTACCAAACCATGCATTCATGCCGGGCCAGCGATCATCATAGGGCTGATGGATGTACAAATGAAGCAAAGAAGCATTTATACCCTCTGTAAAGAAACGGTCTCCTCGCTGTTTCATCATATAGGGCGTACGGGCAAACGTCTTGCCTGCCGCGGTAAATGATTCTGCCCACACTTTGGGCTTCCCATAAATATGCGCACTGGAGGATGCGGCCCGGTTTTCAATGTCTCCCAATTCTCCTTCGCTCCAAAACTCCCCTCCAATCTCATCCGATTGTCCGCCATATTGCAGAAATTCGCCCGGAAAGCCCCAATGTCCATAATTTTCAAGCCAAGTGGTAAGACCGTGCTGATGGCCGATATCACGCAAGCCACCCACATAATCGTAAGCCACGCGATCTGCAATTAAACGGCGTAAATCCCATAGAAAACGATCCGACATGTCCCTGCTCCCAACGGTGGTACCTTGTAAGACCGGAAGATAAGGCACCGGATCATATCCATAGACCTGTTTGAACCGCTCTTCCATATCGTCTGTCCAGTTCTGCCCTCCCGTTTCATAGCTATCCTGCACAATTACCTTGAAAGAGCGTCGATCTTCCTCGGGGATTCTTCGCAGTATCTCACCCAGAAAGGCATCAAAATGATGCGCGACATGCTTCTTGCTCATTTTATCGACTTCCAGCCCGGTCCCTTCGGGCGAAGCAGGCGAATTGGTCACGCCCGTAGGCTTCATGGCCAACCTAACGATTTTCCACTTTCCCTGTGGAACGTTCCAATCAAGTAGCTGTTGGTTAAAATGCGTAGATATATCTTGGATATCGGTTGGGGAAATTACTTTATCTGTAGCCGATTCCGGTTGCTTGTCCCACATATAGACATGCCAATAGGGCAAAGGGCTTGGAAACATTTTTGCAAGTGTTTTCTCGGGAAAACGCTCTACCAAAGGCTCGGTGGTCAACTCGATGTCCAAAGGGGTGCTAAGCTGATCAAATGTCAGTCGAAACGCGGTAGTCTTCACTTCAGGCAATGCGATGACGACAGGTGCAAAGGGCTGAAAACCAACATTTAGATTCGTGTTGCCCCGGTCTACCGGTATTTCCTTTAGTAGTGTCCAATCATTACCCTTTTTATAGTAGAGCTTTCCCGTTGTGCGGATTCTGTCTCTTGTTTGAATGGTAAGACTACGCATCGGATCGTTGACCTCTACCGGCATATCTAACGTGTATCCCTTGTCTTTTTGGGCTTCGACCGTCCATTTCTTGGTTTCATAAGAAGACAGCGGATAGGCCAATACCTTCACGTCCTGTGCATCTTTCCCCAGAGAAGGAAGGGCCTTACGAAAGTGATACGGACCTTCCACCACTGTGTCTACTGCCGCGATATAGCGCATGCTCTGTTCGGGTTTGTTCCAAGGGCCACCAGACTGGCTCCAGCCGGGACTATTGAATATACCTATTTCAATATGCAGCTCGGTGGCTTTCTTCAATGCCGTATGCAGTATATCCCACCACGCTTCCGAAAAGATCTTGTGCGCGCCAAAAGGAGTGCCATCGTTCACGATGTTCGTCCCGATAAATGCCCTGTTGATTCCGGCAGATTTCATGGCTTCCAAATCCTTGATCACACCTTCCTTAGAGATATGGTCTGATACCCAATACCAATAAACGGCCAATTGAACACTATCCGGTATATTTTGGAAAGCACCTTTGACCGATGCAATAGTTGATTTATGTCCTCTTTGGCCGTAGCTGATGTTGCACAGAATGGCAACGAACAGCAACAAAAGCAGACCTTTTCTTCTTATCATAGTTGTCATTTATCTAAAATATATACCTAAGCGTCAATCCAATATTTCCAATTTATGATGCCCAGAAGTCAGTTTTACCTGCTTGGCTCCTGCCTCACCTTTCTGATTATCCACCCGAAACTCCTTTCTATCTTCAGATAAGACATAGGTAGCTTCTACACCCGGAGGTAACGTGATTTCAGCAACAAACGCATTGTTTTTCCGCTCCCATGAAATCGCCATCTTTCCATACGGTGTTTCCTTAGACACCTTTGCCCAGTCAATGCCCTTGGGTGGCTGTGGGTCTATATATACATGCTGATAGCCCGGTTTGCTTTCATCATAAATAAGTCCGCCTACGGATTCGTAAAACCAGCTTCCGACACCATTATAACAATTATGCACCCGACTTCGATCTCCATTCCAGGATTCCCATGTCGTCGTGGCATTGTTGTTTATCATATGCAGATATCCCGGATAATCGGGTTGCTTCAACAGGCCATACATAAACTCAGACGCCTTATTGTGCACCGCCCACTGCGTAAGAATCGGAACACCGACCAATCCGACCGCGATGTGACTATTATAAACTTCAGCTGTCCGTTTTATCATTTTTTCCCGGACGCTTGTATACAAGGAATCTGGCACCACACCGACCAGCATAGGATAGCACATGTCCAATTGTGAGCCTGTCGCATATATTTCGTTCTTTTCATCGTAGAATGTATGATGGATTAAACGGTTCAAGGCATTCTTTCTCTTTTCATACTGTCGTGCATCTTCCTCCTCTCCTAAGGTGATCGCAATTTTTTGCAACACACTTAAACATTGGCTGATAAAACAGTTGTTTACCAAATCTACGGAAGCTTGACTGCCAGCATCTACTCCCATAGGTGCCAACCAATCTCCCAAATACCAATCCCTATACGGCAAATCGGGCCATCTTTTGAGTAGTCCGTCTACAGTGTATTGATCAACATAGCCTAACCATTGTTTCATGGCCTCGTAATGGCGGTTTATCAGCCGTGGGTCTCCATAATGTACGTAGGTTCTCCACGGTGCCATCACCAGAAAACCGCACCAATAGGGTCCACCACCACCCGCTCCGGGATTGGGCGCGACATGTGGCAAGCTCCCTCCCTCGCGCATGCTGTCTTCCCAAGACTGTAGCCAAGTTAAGAATGTGGGAGATACATCATACATCAGCTGCAAGGCATTTGTGGAAGAATTTCCGTCGCCTCCATATCCTGCCCGTTCCAGGTGAGGACAATCGACCATGTAACCGCTAAACGTGAGGCATTGCATCGTGTATTGCACCATGTCGTGAATTGCATTCATTTCCGGATCCGAACACACAAATGAGGCCGCTTGCTGATAATCACCACGAACTAGGTATGCTTTTACTTGATCCGCTGTTGGTGCGACCGGTACATTCGAGATTTTGACATACCGGAAGGCATGATGATTAAACTTATTACAGAAAAAATCATGTGTCTTTCCCGAAGCAATATAGATGTCTTTTTCTCCCTGTTCCGTGAAGTTAGGATCAAATCCAATATCATCGGTATAATGGACGGTCACCTCATGCCCTGCAGGAAGCTGGTTGCTATTCCATGAAAACCAGCCCGTAATGACCTTACCAAAATCCACTAACCAGGAATTCGCATCTATTTGCCGAATGGATTTAGCTTTTAGCACTTCCTGAACCCGATTAGGTTCGCACATCTGGGGGCTTTCTTTCAAAGCAGGTATTCGTTTGACAACAACCGGGTGCCAGTCCAAGTCGTTGAGGGTTTTATCGGATAAGTCGACCGGATTTAAGCTGGCGTCTATCCTTTCTCCGCCAAACTGCAACGCCCGCCAAGTGCCTGTGTCCCTATAACCTGACCCTCTTCCGGACCAAGTCTCATCGGTAACAGCAATTGTATTCCATTGATTGCTTCGTACAGTTCCGAGCTCTGCCTTTACTAACGGACCGTCATAATCGATTCCGAACGTGGTCGGTTTATACCAGCCTTGACCCAGCCATAGCACAAGCTCATTCTTGCCTGATTTCAAATATGCTGTCACATCATAGGTATTTACCCATACTCTTTTGTTCAACTGGGAGACAGCAGGTGCCAACACATCTTTTCCTATCTTTACGCCATTCAGGTAGACTTCATGATAACCTAAGGAACTCACATGCAAAAGGGTGGTCGATAATTGCTGTACGTGGAATGTTTTTCTCAATAAAGGTGCACGGACATCATCCTTACCGATAGCAAGTCCAATATATTCGCCCTTCAACGGTGCTCCTTCCAGCACGCCAATACCAAATCGGTGAATAGGTGACCAATTTGAAACACGGTCTTCCCTGTCCCAGACACGCACTCTCCAATAATATTGATGTCTGGATAAAAGCGGCATGTTGCCATAGGAAACCATTACGGACCTGCCGTCGGGCATCCGTCCAGATTTCCAAACATCGACACGTCCCTCATGCAGTTCTATGCTGTCAGACGCGATCTGTATTTCGTAAGCTTCCTGTTGAAAGGCTTCTTTACTTTCGATCTTCCAACTAAAATGCGGGCTGGTATTATCGATCGCCAACGGATTTCTTAAATTCTCACACCTTAAATCCACGACGTTTATATCGGTCTGGGCATAGAGACTACAGGTAAAAAAACTGCACAAAAAAACAATGACGCCGATCTTCTTATATAATCTTTCCGCAACCGTTCTGGATTTTATACTCATTTCAAAAGCTATATTTTCCTGATTGAAGTTCATAGGTTGTTTTCTTTCCATTCCTGCCTATCCGCTTTATTATTCCGGTACGTTCTTTCACGATAGCAGCATCTTCCTTATCTAATTTTAGAAAGCAACTGCTATTTGGTGGAACCTCAACAGTTAGCCTGAGTTTTCCGTCCTCTCTTTTCCAACTACTTTTAATCTCTCCAACAGGTGAATCAAACGAGGCATTTACCCAAGTTATATCTGTATCACCTCGAAGTGGGGGTTCTATGGTAAATTGCTTATATCCAGCCGTGAACGGTTTAATTCCGGCTAATCCATCCATATACCAAGCGCCGGGATACAGAAAGGAGCTGTGCAATAAGGAATGCCCCGGCAGGTCTTTTTCCCACATCTCCCATAACGTGGTGGCACCGTTTTCCTTCATCAGTCCCCAACTTGGGTAAGTGGTTTGGGATGTCATGCTGTACAGCAGATCATGTCTGCCCTGCTCCCGCAACCATCGAAACAACAAGGCCCCTCCGGTTATGCCGGCATGGATATGTCCTTTTCTGTTGACCAAAATCTCTGTTTCCAAACTTTTCATTACCCTCTCTTTTTCAGATGCTGGCACGACATCGGCCAACAAAGCGGTGGCTAAGTTTGCCATGGATCCATCCACATATACGGCGTTCTCTTGATGGTAAAAAGCCCTATTAATCGCTTCACTGGAACGGTCGGCTTGGTCTTTCCATCGATTTGCCTGATCGGTGTCTCCTAAAATTTCTGCTATTTTGGCGGCTGTCCTCAGGTTAAAAACACGGTAAGAATTGTTGAAGCACAAGGTTTCCGGTTTATCGTTATTCATGCCTTCGGCGGTAGCATTGGGCCATAGCCAATCGCCTAAGAAATCCCATGTGCCACCAAACCGCTTCATCAAATCATTTTCCACATGTGAATCCAAAAAGGCCAGCCAATCTTTCATCATTTGGTAGTTTTCCTCCAACACGCGTTTGTCGCCGTATTGCTGGTACATAAACCAAGGTAATGTGATCACGATGCCACCCCATGAAGGCCCTCCTCCTCCCCAATAGGTCGGGGCAGTATGCGGTAAAATTCCGTTATTGAATATCCGGCCACTGGTCATCTCTTTTCGAGCATAGTTTTTATCTCGCATATTTCCCACCATGGGTTCAGTACCTTGCACATCCCGCCAGTCCTGCATCCATTTTGTATAGAAAGCACCCATGTGATAGTTGAGCAGGCCCGTCTCCGTCGTTGCATGCGCATCGCCACCGTATCCCATACGCTCCCGTTGCGGACAGTCGACAATCATCCCCCCGATAGAAAGGTTTTCAAAGGTCCATTTTACCTTGTCGTATATCCAGTTCTGCAGGGAGTCGGAACACTCGAAATGGCTGGCATTCTCAAAATCTGTACGCACCATCCAACCCCTCACGTCGTCAAGTGAGGGTTTCTCTTGCAGCCCTTTAATTGTGATCCATCGGCCAGAACTATAATTAAACCTATTTTTGAATGTTCCTTGGCCACTCTTGCCGATGATAAAGGCACTACGAAGGTTAAATGTCATTTCATCTTGCTCCCTTTCGGAATAATAGAATCGAATGGTATCACCCGGATTGCCCTTTAGTTTCACCTGTGTCCAACCGGCAAAATTTACGCCCATATCCACCCTGAACGATCCATCTGGCCGTTCTTCAATTCCTATCGGACGAATCTCTTTCGCGAGCTTATTACCGTGGGCATTTTGTGCGGACATGCGTAATTCCAAAGGATAAACAGTGGCTTGTTGCCAATGGCTATCATCCAATGATGGGCTTGCCCAGTTGTCTACCGCTTTATTGTCATCCCACTGCTCTCCGCCCATATTCCTAAAGTCCCATGTGCCCGTCAATTTGTTTGGACTGGCATGGTATTTCCATGAACCATCCGATACCAAAGACAGCATAGGAGAAGCGTCCTGGGCAGGATATTCTTCGCGATACATATCCACCTGTGCCGTTACCATAGGTGTCAGTGGGCGTGAACCATCCACATCATAAGCAGAAAAAATGGACCAGGATGTTCCAAGCCATATACCGATCACATTGTGTCCTTTTTTCAAAAATTTCTCGATGTCATAGGTTACATATCTTGCTCTTTTGGTGTGATCGGTCGCTACGGGAGCCAACACCTCATCGCCGACACGTTCGCCGTTAATATACAATTCGTGATAGCCGATAGAGGCTACAAATAGGGTTGCTTTTTTCGGCACCGATTTTAATTCAAAGTCCTTCCGCAACCAAGGATCCCAAATATTATTGTCGCCCAAACCGGAATTAAAAACTTCGCTTCCACCAATCCATTGCCCATTCCATTGCCCATCAAGCACACCTGTGCTCCATTTAGCTGTTGCGCTCCATTTCGATTCCTTCTGATCTTGGTCTTTAATGGCTACCTTCCAATAATACGTACGGTCTGAAAGCAACGGTGTTCCTGCATAGATGATCTGCCCCATATCGGCACTGCTTACCCAACCCGAATCCCACATATCCCCTGTTCCGTTGCGCATATTTTTGGAATTGCTGGCCACCAAAACACGGTATGCGGTCTGCTTTTGGGCAAAAACAGACGCATCCTTCGCTTTCAATACCCAACTGAACCGTGGTTCTTTGATGTCTAAACCTTTCGGCTCGACACGATACTCCACTTGTAGGTTGACAGGCGTGAGGTTTGATTGTGCCAGTGCTATACCCACCATACATAATTGCAGGATGAGGAGAGAAAAGATGAACGTGCTTTTTTTCATATCTTATTTGCTTGGTACATGCGTCACTCTTTCCATTTTAGCTGATGCTTTCCTGCAGAAAGGTTTTGGCTTTTACCATCAGGCCACTTCAATGTAGCGGTACTATTTGCAGGAATAATAATATCCATAACCACTGTTTTGCCTTGTTTTTTCCATGCACTTTTTATTTCCCCATAAGGGCTGCTATGCTTCGATTCAAATGCATCCAATCCTTCTGGGAAATACGGCTCAAGACGTATATGCTTGAACCCGGGATGGTTTTCATCCGGTTTGATACCTCCTAATCCCTTAAAAAACCATCCCCCGATCTCGCCAAACATCATATGATTATCCGAAATATCTCTTTTCGCCTCCAAATCCCAGTTTTCCAACAATGTCGTTGCACCGTTGACAACCCACCATCCCCATGAAGGGTACGTGTTTTGTACCGCCACTTTGTAAGCGCTCTCCCTATAGCCATTATTGTTTAAGGCATTCAACAGTGCCTTCGCACCCAACACACCCACATCGAGGTGGAAATCGGTCTCTTCTACTTTCTTGTTGAGATTGGCTGCCACTTTGGCCTTCATATCTTCGGGCGCAACATTCCAGTGCAGCGCCATGCTCAATTCCGTTTGCGAGCCACCGGCGTAAATGCCCGTTTCCCGGTTCAAGAATTTATCGTTGATAGCATTCTTGATCTTGTTGCGCAGCGCATGATATTTTTCATAATCTTCGGTTTTCCCGAACAGTTTGGCCGCAGAGGCCAAGATATCTGCATCTACATAAAAATAGATGGAAGATGTTAGTTCTAAATTGGAAGTGGTTTTTACCGGAACCCAATCGCCCCTTCCAAAAGAGGTCAATCCATTAGGGCTGATGCGGTCGACATAATCGACATATCTTTTTATGTTTTCGTAGCAATCTTCCAACAGCCTGCTGTCACCATAGAACATATACACCTGCCAAGGAATAATTGCAATGGTACTTGTCCAGTCCAAGCCGTTCGCTGTGCCATATCCCCATCCACCTGTTGGAATAATATCCGGCAGCACGCCATTTGGCTGTTGCTCATCACGATGGTCAGCTAACCACTTCTCGTAGACCGTTATTCCATCAAAATTATAAAAGGCGGTTTCGATAGCCAAATGTCCATCTCCAGTCCAACCATTTTTTTCCCGTTGCGGACAGTCTGTCGGATACCCCATCAAATTAGACAAATAGGCATTATTGGTCGCCTTCCAAAGATCGTTGATGATGTTAGAAGAAGCTTTCACTTCACCTACCGGCGCTACGTCACTATGCATGAAATATGCCGTGATGTTCTTTTCTGCAAGGTCAATCGGTTCACTGCTCGTGATTTCCACATAACGGAAGCCCTTGTAATTGAATTTGGGCATAAATTCGTCTTCTTTCTTGCCACTCAGGATCAAAATATCCGTCTGGAAGGGATCGGTTTCCTTGTCTCCACGAAAATACACATCGATGTTTGACATATCGATACGACCATTTTCATGTAGACGCTCACCATGCTTTATCTTTAGGACGGTACCTTCTTTTCCCTTTATCTTGATACGGGTAACACCGGCCATATTCTGTCCCATGTCAAAAACATAAGTACTATCATTAAATTTCTTGACAGATTTTGGGGTATAGGATTTAACCAAACGAATCGGTACGACTTGTTGCGAAACGATTTGATGGGAGGGTGCGCTTCGATAGCGGATGCCATGCCATTTGGAGGCGTCGAAATTGGGTTTATCCCAACCCTCCTGTTCGAGACGAGCGTCATAGTGCTCTCCTGTATAAATACTATTCGATACAATTGGCCCGGAAGATGTTTTCCAGTCACGCTCGGACATAATGGTTTCTTCTGTGCCATCGGTATATACAATACGAAGATCTAAACAAAATGCCGGGCGGGCTCTCCACGGTGCATTATGAAAATCCCAGACCGCCAACGATTGGTGGTTGTACCACCCGTTACCCAATACTACGCCAATAGCATTTGCGCCACGTTGCAACTGTGCGGTTGCATCATAGACAACATACAGCGTGCGCTTGTCAAAACGGGTGTACATAGGATCCAAGCGATGGTCACCTAATCGCTCACCATTGATAGAGACTTCGGATAAACCTGCCGTCGCAATATAGGCCCGCGCATATTTAACAGGCTTTGTCACCTGAAATTCTTTTCTAAAATAAGGAGCTTCCTTGTAGTCGATATCATGGTGATCACTGATCCAAGCACCTTTCCAATTGCTAATGCCCATCATACCGGTTTCAAAAACAGCAACCTTCGATGCATTGGGCTTTCCATCTTTATCCCATGCAATCACCTTCCAAAAATAGCGGGTAAGCGGATGTAGTTTTTTGCCCAAATAAGAAATTAAAATATCCGATTTGGCCTGTTTCCCCGTATCCCATATATCGCCCCTGTTGTCGACTACGGCCATCGAATCTGTATCCACAATGATTTGATACGCCGTTTGAAGAGCACCTTGCCTATCGTCTTCAAGTCGCCAAGTGAGTCGCGGATTTGGCGTATCGATGCCCATGGGATCTGTTAAATGTTCACATTTCAACTGTATGGGATCACCGTTCTTCGCGAGGACAGGGGTACCCATGCTAAAACTGAAAACGGTAAACGTGGCTATTGCTATTTTTTTTATCATATCCAAAATAAGTAATATCTCTCTTTAAAAACGCCTGAATATTATCGTAAAAGGCCCCTCTTTTATGTTGATTTCATGTTCAGAATCAATGTATGCTTTGTAGGATTCAAGCGAAACACAAAGTCATTTCCATTTCCTTTGGTGACATGGCCCTTTTTGCAGGTGATTTTATAAGCATAATTGTTAAACTGTGCCTGAATTTCTTTCTCCTGATAAGAACGGAACGGTAATTCGCTTAACCGTTCACCCGGAATTTGCAGCTCCAGGCACCAAAGAAGACCTTTTTCTTTTGCTTGACAATCCACATGGATCTGTCCTTCTTCAAAAGTCAGGATAAAAATATTTCCATATTGATCAGGACTCGTGACTTTGAGCACACCTGTAGTTCCCTCTACCACCGTTGGATTGCTCAATATCAGTTCCTCACTTCGGCCATCACTTCTTATTTTCATCACCCGAAGTCCGCCCCGCTCCGTCTTGGTGCTCCAGAAATAACCATCTACCACCGGCAAAGTGAAATATAAAAATTGACCTCCCGTGCCGGGGGTTTTGAAATAGGGCGATTCAAAATGCTCATCAAATAGGTGGATATCCCTGAACCGAAAAGCATTTTTCTCCCAATACAGATTTGCCCTGTAATAGCGGCTGTTGTACCATACGGTCTTGTTTCCTTCGTTACGATGATCGGTCAGTGCCGTCACGGCTGTCGCAGGAGTTTGCGAAAATTCCTTCCTGAACCATTCCCCGGAAGTTTGCAAGGTTTCGATTCTGATTTTCCCCGCCTTTCTCAAGGCATCAAACAGGGGGAATTGCATTTCCAAGCCATTTTTCATGCCTGCCCATGTAAAAGAATTTTCCTGCCCCGCTTGTGCATAGTTGAAGGCTAAGGCTGGTTGCTCCACAATGGATTTCAAGAAATATTCAACCCATTCTTTATTCATACCTGATTCTTTGTAAACCGGCTCCAAAGAGATAACACCTTGACCCCCTGTACCTATGCCTGTATCATATTGGTAAATCGGATCACTGCCCAACATGCGGAAAATAGGCACAGGAATCTGTTCTTCTTTGGTTTGTGCCGGCATATACGCATTCTTTGTACTCGGGTAATAGGCTTGGTTCCAATAGCCGCCCCAAAGGGTATAACCATCCGTACCGACTTGATCTTTACAATTGCTTGAAGCCACAATATGGTATTTTTCATACATATAAGCCAAGGTATAGGAATCAATATACCAAGACCCTACGGATTTTGGATATTTCCCAAATATCTCCTTAAACTTGGCCATATACACATCAACCAATTTTTCTCTTTCGGCTTGGGTATAACCTGTCGTAAACGCAATATTTGCCGTCGATACCCAACGGTGTTTCCCTCTCCATGCTATCCCCGCCGCTTCGACATGTGGTTGCGTAATTTCCCACCATGCACCGATCTCGGAATCTGGACCGAGTTCTTTTTTCAATAAATTTTGGTATTTCGGATTGATCAAGGCGTCGTATTGCAACAAAAAGGTACCGGGAAAACGATAGGCTTTCAATAGCGCCACCTGCTTTTCAGTGGCATCAAACAATAAGCTGTCTGCATTTTGCAACCGGTAGTCCGTTTGTCGGATAAAGTTAATGATATTGATAATGCGTGGAGAATCCTTTTGCTTCATTGGGATTTCACCCATTGTACGGCAAAAACTGAACAAGCATAACGTCAATGTAAGTGTCTTTAATATATATCCCATGTTTAGCATCCTAAGAAAAAGTAGTATCGTAAAAAATAGTTTTAATTGTTAAGTTTATAGCGTAAACACAAATTTAAAATTTATAGTGAGAAGGCATAATGGTTTTCCATTTAAAATCGTAAAGATTAAAAAGTAGAAAACCACAGTGTTCTATTACAACCTGTTTAAATTTTATGTTTTTTTATCGCGCTTCGACTCCGCTCAGCGTGACAAAAAACGGAAGTGTCATCCTGAGTCCCGATTCTCGGGAAAGTATAGGCACGCAACGTATTACTTCCATTTTTAAACAGGCTCTTATTATCTATCCCTTTACTTCCGTAAACCGAAAATTCAACCAGTTCTGTTTAAGAACGTTTGATAAAACGATTTACCTAATACATAGAAAATATGTGCAATTTCTTATATCACAATACTATAGATTTGCTTTTAAAGTACTATCCTGCACTGTCTTGTAGGAATGAATGTCGCTATAACGGGTTAAATGACCACACGTTTTCCAATATTTTTCGTGCTGAAAGTGCACGATATCATGGTTCTATAAAAACAGAGAAGGCCATCAAAAAAATTTGACGGCCTTTTCTGTGTTATGGATACTGCTCTACTTAATAAACATTCCTCGTGGGTTGCTTACGCCGGACATCACTGTCTCCATCTCGGTGCCGTCAAAATTAGCGCGTTTCACATTTCCATTGTTCGTTTCGGCCCAGTATACCTTGTTGGCACTATGGTCAACGGCTATACCGGAACCGCCTCTATTACCTGAAAAAGAAGCAATCTTCACTTTGCCGGAACCATTTAGATCAGCTTGCATCAGACCGCCTTCATTTCTGTCATCGTAATAAATCTTTTCATTTTCTTCATCAATATAGATACCGTAACCATAAGCACTCTCGACAATAGCAGCAACACTCGTACCGTCGCTCTTAGCGACATACAGATTTTCGTCGTTGACCTCATAGAAGTAGATAAGGTTCGTTTTGCTATTGAAGCCTATGGCCCGCATTGCACCACCGGCCACATTTATAAACGACTTTTCATAACCGCTTCCATCTAAATTAGCTCTTGATACATTTGCGCCATCTGCAATATACATTTTGCCCTCAGCAAGGTTTATGGCAATGCCATACGGCGAACCCAATCCCGAAAGAAGTTCCTCCATATCACTACCATCCGTATTCATACGCCAGATCTTTCCTGCATTGGAGCTTTGAAAATCACAATAATAGATCTTCTCATTCACGGCATCATAGGCCATACCATGCCCTTCTTTACCAGTCATGTTCACTATTGTCTCCGCCGCGGAACCTGGTACAAGCGAAATTTTGCGAACAAGCTTATTGCCATACTCTATAAAATAAAGCTCTTTATCCGTGTCTATAACGGCATTGGGATCGATAATGACCAAATCCGTCGAATAATTACCCGTACCACCAGGGCCTACTACTTTCAACTTAACCGAATAGACACCAGGGCTCGTATATGTCTTCGTAGGATTCTTCTCCGTAGATTGCGTACCATCGCCAAAATCCCAGGAATACGTTTCGGCATTTTCCGATTCGTTTTGGAATTGGATAGCTTCATCTATATGCAATTCGGTAGCACTGATGGTGAAGAAGCTCTTTACCGTATCTGGTAACGCATCAAAGTCATATTTCTCTTTTTTACAGCCCACCATGACGATCAGCGTCATCAAAAATGTGGGTAATGCACGTTTTAACATATTCATTGTTTTTACGTTTATGGTTTTATTTCTCGTTATAAAATTTATTTCAATTTAAAGTGCTGTCCATGTGTATACAGTGAAAGTTTGGCCTTTTTGAACGTCACTTTATCGTTATCGATGATATTTAGGTTCTTGGGACCGGCTATTACTACCACTTGACTATCACCTACTACGCTTACCTTTTTACCCGTAACGACAATAGCTGTTCCTTCATCTATGCCAATCACTGTTTTGTCCGGATGATCGGACAAAACACTTAAAAGTCTGTTGTATCGGCTACGGATAATAAAATGTTGGTCAATAATCGCGTTGGTTAAAAATCCCATTCCATCGGAAGTGACAACACTGCTTTTCTTTACTTCCTTGAAACTGTCCGTCTCGCTTTTGCCTCTTTGCGCCCCGGTGATCATGACCTGCGACATAACCGCAGCACCCGCACTCGTGCCGGAAATGGTCGCTCCATTACGGTGAGCCACATGCATTGCTTCGTATAACTTGCTTCCCCTGACCACCTCCATGAATTTATTTTGGTCGCCACCGGTGATATAGATCAGTCGAGCGTTTTTTACCGAGTCGATCCATGCTTGGTTGTCGTTTGCCTGTGCCTTGGTGAAGTTAAAGCTCGCAATGGGATTCTTACAATGTTCCGCCAGCTGTCCACTGATATAGGCAATCGACTCCTCCGGAATGCTTGTTGCCATAGGCAGCACAACAATATAATCCGTTGGTCGGAGATTGGCGGTTTGAACCAGTTCCTCCATCAATTCAACAGAACGGTCACCACCTCCAATAATAAAGAGATTGCCCTTGGACTGCCCATAAGTAAGGGATATGGTGAAAACCGTCACCAATGTTAGTATATATTTCTTAAAGTTCTTATTCATTGTTTTTTCCTCTCCCCAAGAAGGTGTCCAAAGAGATCATTTTTACTGTCATTCTGAGCGTAGTCGAAGAATGGACAGTATTATCATCAAGTTGTCTGTTTCGACTCCGCTCAACATGACAACTTGTGAACCTTTTTAGACACCCCCCCAGCGGGTTCTATCTTTGTTCCTTGCTTTTTGTTCCTTACTCCTATTTGTATATATAAACTTCTATTTTACCGTTTTCATCAACCGTACCGCGGTACATACCTGAAGTATTAAACTCCATGGCTACTTTTCCGGATTTATCCAAGCTGATGATACCACCATCACCACCCATCTTGCCGATTTCGTCAATGACCTGCTTTGCCGCATCTACGACTGACAAGCCCTTCAGTTCGATAAGTGCTGATACACGGTTTGCCGCCACTTCACGTATGTAATATTCGCCCCAGCCCGTACAGGAGATACCTGCTGTCGCATTATTGCAGTACGTACCGGCACCGATGATGGGTGAATCACCTACTCTTCCGTATCTTTTGTTGGTCATGCCACCGGTAGACGTTCCTGCCGCCAGGTTTCCATTTTTATCCAACGCTACAGCACCCACCGTTCCAAATTTCTTGTCTGCTTCGGAAATACCGGAAATGGGACTTTTGCGAATATCCACATCATGAAATGCTGCTCTGCCAGCTTCTTCTTTCTGTATAGTTCTTTGCAACTGATCCCAACGCTCCTGCGTAAAGAAATACGATTCAGGGACAGTGTCACATCCGTTGGCCGCGGCAAATTGCGATGCGCCCCTGCCCACCATCATCACGTGTTCGGATTTTTCCATCACCGCTCTTGCTGCGTCGATTGGATTTTTGATATTGCGAACACCTGCCACGGCACCTGCCTTCAGCGTTTGTCCGTCCATGATGGAAGCATCCAGCTCGTTCTTGCCGTCATTGGTAAATACAGCTCCCTTTCCAGCATTGAATAATGGCGAGTCCTCCATGACATTGACAGCTGCCTGCACGGCATCCAAAGAAGATTTACCTGCTTGAAGCAGATCATATCCCTTTTGAAGGGCTTCGGTCAAGGCTTGCATATAGGCTTGTTCTTTTTCAAGTGTCATAAACCGCTTTTCGATAGTACCCGCACCACCATGGATAACCATGACATATTTGGTCGCCTGGCCATCAGCAGGCTGACCGTTGCAGGACAACAGGATACCACAGCTAAACGTGAGCATTAAGGTTTTAAATATATTTTTCATTCTCTATCCTACAATTAACGAACACCTTGATTCCAATTTCCCGAAATAACAGACCACCAGAATGTTTCCAATCCTGCTGTATTTTCGGGCTCAAAAGTGTTCATGTTAAACTTATTGTTATTTACGCCTGCTATAGCCGATACCTGTATCGCTTTACCATCATGATTCCAGGTCACCGCTTTATTCGCTTCAAATGTTTCCGGTTTTTTAGCGACATCTGTTTTTAAGAAAAAAGCTTTGTTTGCGCCAATAACTTCTGCCATGCCTTTTTCATCTATGCATACCGCAGTCCTTTCGTCCACGGCTATGCCATAAGGTGCTTTATTTCCATCTTTCATGATTCGGCCCAGAAAAACTGTTGCACGACCTTGACGATCTCGTTGGGAAAAATGTTGATCCGTAATCACGTTTTGAAGAAAAGGTGCTTTTAGGAAATCGTCCCGGCCAATGACCACTCTTTGTGTATATGGATTGGCAAGCGCTTCGGGAGAATCTACGCCACCTCTTTCCGCACTGAAATAATAGTTGCCTAAGATGGCTGCTCCGGCGCTTGTGCCGCCCACAGGTACTTTCTTCTCTGTCAACAAATAGTTAATTGCGGTCATCACTTTCGTGCCTTTCCAATAATTGACATAATCGGCTTGGTCACCTCCGGCAATGAACAGCATCTCCGCATTGCGGATGATCGTTGCTACACCGTCATCGTCCGCTAATTTGCGAGAATCTATTTTCAAGGTTTCCACAGAATTAACAGCGCCCAATCCGTTCACGTACCGATTATATGCATCCGTACCTGTCGTCCGGATAATGACAACATCACCCCCACCGCTGCGCGCGATCATCCATCGAAATGCCTCATCTACGTCGGCTCCACCGCCCATGATAACCAATCCGCTTTTAGCAGTGGTTTGCACATCCTCAGGGTTGCCAACAATCCCTATGGAAGCCGATCGAGTCGCCGGACCGGTTGGCTTAGGTGCACTCGGGTCAAATGGGTTAGGTGCCTCGTTCTTACCACAAGAAGCAAGTAAGACGATCATGAGCAATATCAAACAAAATTTCTTCATAAAAACAGCCCTTTTTACTGATCTCCGTAATGCGGATTTTGGTCCATATTTTTATTCACTTTCATTTCTGCTGCAGGAATCGGGAAACAATATTGAGCAGCGGTCGATTCCAATTTCAACGCTCCCGATGTATTGATCGCATCCTCTGCTCTTCGTTCTACCGGGAGGTTCCTACGTTTGAGGTCAAAGAAACGATGTCCTTCAAAAGCGAGTTCTTTAAACCGCTCATTATAAATAGCATTTAAGAGACTTTGCTTATCCGAAACGGGTACGTGTACGTAATTATATAGCCGCGCCATCCGCAAATCACTCAAATCTTTATTTGCCGCAGTGATTCCTGCGGTACCGTTATCCTTCTCCAATGTGGCTTCTGCCCGAATCAGATACATTTCGCCTGTACGGAACAGCTTCACGGATGTCAGTCCAGGTGCATTTGGCACAATACCCGTTGCATATTTATTAACAAGATAGGCCGATTTAGTGCCTCCTGCACCACGTGCCGGATCATGTTTGATGTAGCTACTGAAACGGACATCATCCGTACGCTGTGTTGTTGAACCATACGCGTCTATAAGTTTAAACGCCGGTGCATACAGCACAATCCCACCTGTTTCACGGAAAAAAGCAGCTCCAATGCGGGAATCACCGGCTACTCGTGCTAATTTCCAAACCACTTCAGATTCGCTTTCATCTGTCCAGATTTTGCCAAAATCATTTTTGGGTGCCAAGGGTTCCTCATCGATCACCTCCGATGCGCATGTAATGGCATCATCCCATTTTTTCTCATATAGCGCCACCCTTGCCTGAATAGCGGCTACGGCTGTTTTGGTAATACGGATATTGTCACTGAACCCGTCAGGGATCAGCTCTTTAGCCGCTTTCAAATCGGCATTGATATCATCAAAATTCGATTGTACCGTCGGTCTTGCCGGATAAATTGCCTCGTGTTTTTTCATATACGGCACACCCATTCCATCAGGCTCGTAGGAAGAAGCATACGCCCGTAACAACTCAAAATGGCAGTACGCCCGCAACGCTAACAGCTCACCTTTATATTGGTCCATTAGATTTTGGGTACTTGCATTGGTCGGAATATTAGGAATCGCTTCCAACACGAGATTTGCACGGTCGATGGTCACATAGTATTCGTAAAAAGCCGATGTTACCGAGCCCGCAGATGAATCGTATATCCATCTGTGTGCCGCCGTATTGGAAACTGTATTCTCCGTGGGAAGCATGGTTTCGTCCGAAACAATCGCAGATACCTCTATCAGGGTAGAGGCCATTGGTGCATAAGCTCCCAACACGCCCATGTTTACATCTTCCAAATTACGGAATGCTTTGGTTGCGTCGATGGAATCCGTAGGTGACAGGTCCAACTGGTCACAGGACTGCAACACCAATCCGGCAAAGGAGCATAAAACCCATATTTTCTTTATGTTCATAACGTTCAAAATTATCAGATGATCAGTTAAAAATTAACATTAATGCCCGCCGTGTACTTCCGTGCATTCGGATACTCAAATCTGCCGTACTGACGATTGTTTTCCGGGTCAAGACCTCTCCAAGTCGTCCACGTCAGCAAATTTTGTCCCTGCACATAGATATTGGCTGTTTTGAAAAAACTTTTTCCAAACCCAAACCATGCTGTGGGGATGCTATAGTTGAGTTGCAAATTTCGCAGACGCATAAAAGAAGCATCCTGAATATCCTTGGAGGTATAGTTTCTCGGAATATCTATACGTTGCAAGATCGCCTCATCACCCGGTTTTTTCCAACGGTCGTACAGCATTCTTTTGCTCTGATTGCTCGTCATATACCGTTCTGTCTCGATATAAAAATCGATGTTGTTCCAACGTTGCACATCTGATACAAAGGAGAATAGCGCACTTAAAGTGAGGTCTTTCCAACGCGCCGACGTGCTAATACCACCTGTAAACTTTGGATACATATTGGACGACAGGGGCACAGATTGTTCCTCAGAATTATACACATTCGTGATGGAACCGTCACGGTTGTAATAGAGTGCATCTCCGTTTTCCGGATCCACGCCGGCCCATTGCGGTCCGTAGTATGTTCCGTAAGGAAGGCCTACTTTGATAATTCGGGTGTCACCATCTGGTAGCTCGTCGGTGACATCGCTCACCCGTAGAATTTTATTTTGATTGTATGCTCCGTTGATACCGATATTCCAGTTAAAATCTTCGTTCTGAATGATATCGCCACTCAGACTAAATTCGATACCCTTGTTGCCCATCTTTCCGGTACTTAAAGGAATGGTCCCACCAGAACCTCCTCCCGCTGTTGCAGAAGGTGTTTGATCCAAAAACATATTGATGGTTTCCTTATTGTACCAATCCGCAACAAGTTTTATCCGTTGGGTGTTAAAAAGCGACAGATCAAATCCGACGTTAAATTCGTTCACGTATTCCCAGTCATAGTCAGGATTCACCAGATTGCTGGGCCTGATGGCTTGTTGGCCTCCATAAGTGGTACCGACAGTAAACAATGGAAGATGGACAAAAGCGCTACCAATCGGGCTCGCGGTTTGTCCGTAACTGGCCCGTAATCGCAACACGGGTATAAAATCATTCTCTTTCAAGAAATCTTCCTGTTTCGCATCCCACGCTGCACCAAATGAATAAAATCCATGCCAACGGTTTTTAGTCGGTACAGAAGACAAGGATGCTCCGTCGTATCTGTAACTTGCCGTAGCCGTATATTTATTGTTGTACGTATACCGACCGATGCCCATGTAGGACATCAAGGCACTCGAAGAACGGCTACCGCTTAAGCTGGGAAGGAAATCGCCGCTCACCGTAATGGCATTTGGGTTTTCGGGAAGCCGATCATCTAAACCATATCCTCTGTAACTAAAGGCTCTATAATTGTTCTGCAGGTACTCGAAAAACCCAGACACTTCAAATTCGTGTTTTTCTATTGTTTTATTGTATGTGATACCAGAAGTGGAAACTAAGTTAAAATTTCTCCTATACCCTTCTCCAAAAGATCCCTTCTTGCCTGACTGGTTTTGCCCGATATAGGAAAGTGGATTGATAAACACCTGATCAGAAGAATTTCTAAAGTCTATGCCTGCACGGGTCGTCACCTTCAGTCCATCCATGATCTCATAGGCCATATTCAATCCCAATATGGTTTTGAACTGCTCGGTTTTATCAGATGTACCATACAAGACATCAATACCCCGGCTACCTTCTCGGGTATCATAGAACGGCATATCCTCATCTGTTGCATGAAAAGCGCCATCGGCAGTATAGGGATACTCGTACGGCAAAGCATAATACACCGATGCCATCGGCGACCCTACGCCTGTGCCCCCTTCGTTATAGGTAAATTTCGAATCGGAATAACCTAAATTCAGATTAATGCCTGCCGTGAATTTCCCATAGTTTATATTGGTATTGCTGCGCAGCGAATACCGGTTTAATCCGGTCTCTTTCACGATACCGTCTTCATTCCACAAGCTCAGCGCATTATAGGTCTGAACGTTATCGTTACCACCACTTAAGCTGAGCTGTTGTTCCATAAAACGTCCGTTTTGGAAGAAAAGGTCACGCCAATCGGTGTTTACATTTCTCAAGCTATCCAACACATGACCAGCATTTTGTTGCCATGCCGTCGATTGGGTAGCATAGTCGGGATTCTTGGGCGAAAGTCGCCAACCCGGACCAATATCGCGTCCGGTTTCCAATCCGACTTCCTCTTCGAAGCGCAAGCGCTCGCGTGCATCCATCATTTCAAAAGTGGGTTGTGTCAATGTTGAAAAACCATACTGCGAGCTATAGTTGACACTTAATCTACCTTTTTTGCCCTTCTTGGTGGTGATCACAATGACGCCATTTGATCCCCGCGATCCGTAAAGCGCTTTAGCCGACGCATCTTTCAACACATTGACGGTTTCTATGTCCTCTTGGTTGATCGTTTGAAAGTACCCCCCTTCGATCGGAATACCGTCCATCACGTACAGCGGTGTCGTGGTACCGTTGACAGAACCTATACCACGGATCACCACGGATGCACTTTGTCCCGGCTGGCCCGAACTAGAAACCACACTCATACCCGGTACTTTCCCCTGCAATATCTGATCGAGGGAGCTCATTGGCACGCCGTTAATATCTTTTGCATTGACCTGTGATGCCGCACTCGCACTCTTCCCCCTTAAATAATCGGTATAACCGGTGACAACGACCTGTTCGATAAGGTTATCGTCTTCCTTCAACACAATGGTTAATGGCCGTTCCTGTCCTACGCTAACCGTTTGGGTAAAATAGGCTATATAAGACACCATCAATTTATCACCCGAATTTGCATTAATCGTAAAAGTACCGTCGTTTGCAGTAGTCGCGATGATTCCAGAAGATTTTCCATTGCCGTCAAGGACAGTGATGGTTGCCCCTATCAAAGGTTCTCCATGCTCATTGACCACCCGGCCCTGAATGGATTGTTGGTCAACGAGAACAGCTGTAGGACGAGTATCCGTTACGGACGAGGTTTTTCCCATCAATGCAGTAGCAGACACGATTTTTCCGTTGACGGTATACCCAAAGGGCTGTCCTTCAAACAGCAAGGGCAACACATCCAGCACATCACGGTTTTGAATATCCAAAGTGACTGGCTTGGCTTGCTTAAATAGCTGATCTTTGATGATAAAAGAATAGCCTGTCTGTCGTTGCACCTGTTGCACAACCGACTTGAAGGATGTGTGCTGCACGCGAAGGTTTACCTTTTGGGCCGACACATCTGCAAAGGCACTAAAGCTGAAAACAACGGTCAAAAATAAAATTAACTTCATCAGGAAGATTGTTTTTAGTGAAACCCCGCCTACATTGCCAAGAGGATGCTGTATTCGTTTCCTCGCGTAGGCGTCGTTATCTGTACGCATAATTAAGATCATATGTTGTGTAATATTAACTCATTTTTATATAGCCTTATGAAAGCGCTATTTTTATATTTAGGCTATTTTGCCCGGGTTTTTATTGTTAGGTTAAAAAATGTGATGATGTAAAACCAAATGACAATTTGAGATTTCTCGGATACCATTATCTCTTCGATATTTTTATGTGGCCAAAAACAGGCGTAAAACATCCTACTCTAAAACAAGAACCCTCCTTCCCACTATTTTAAAATTGACCTGATAATTTAAGGCCAGTGCATCCAATACTTCCGATAATTTGGCTTCTCTATTTAACGCTACGTATGCCTTGGTCAACGGTTTCCCCTTGATCTCAAAGTCGACATCGTACCAGCGCTCTAATTGTGGCACAACGTCCTGCAAGGTGGCGGCTGTCATGATAATATACCCATTTTTCCAAGCTACATAATCGGTTGCATCGTTCACGGTGCGAACAGCCATTTCTTGAGCAGACACGATGGATTGTTGCCCGGGATCCAAACGATGGATTTGACGGGTATGGGTGCTTTCCACTTCGACCCTGCCGTGGATTAAGGTCGTGATACCTGTCGCTTGTCCGGCATAGGTGTTGATATTGAAGCCTGTTCCCAATACCTTGACTTTTTGCCCGACCGACGAAACAACAAAAGGTTTATCGGTCTGTTGCTTTACTTCAAAATATGCTTCTCCCGTTAGCTCCACTTCACGTGTATCGCCTTGGAATACGGTAGGATAGCGAAGGGATGATGCCGCATTCAGCCATACTTCTGTACCATCGGGCAGGGTTAAGCGATATTGCCCACCATTGGGTGTGCTTAGCGTTGCATAAGATGTCGGTTTCGATTCTATGGATGTTCCATCATCGTAGGCCAAGCCATCAGACACCACGATGCCTTCTTTGTCTTCACTGAGTGCAATACGCGTTCCGTCATCCAAGGTAATCGTCGCACGATTGCCTCCCGGCAGGGCGTCGTCGCCATATTTGCTCATCCTTAACGATTCGGTCGTTTCTTGTCTAACAACATAATAATAGAACATTCCTCCAGCCGACGCCATTAACAGCACAGCTACTGCAATCCGAAGAAATAGCCACAATGGGCGTATGGGCGCAGGTCGCTCAATCTTTTGAAGCAAACGTGTTCCTATGGTATCGGCCAAGCCCTGAACCGCATTTTGTTGCGCGATATCTGTATCTCGATCCAACTCCTGTAGAATAAGATCGGTCAATAGTTCCGATTCATTCGGCAATTGGAAATAGACCAATAGGGTCTCCAATTCCTCTTCGGTATATTGTCCCGCAAGGTATTTTTGAAAAAGGGTCAGTATGTTCGCCTGATGGTCCATAAGGGTATTTATAATGTAGTACACCCCACTTGGAAAAAGTAAGTATAGTATTTTACAGTAATTTTATAAAAAATTGATTTACAGTTAGATATTTTTTTAATTTTCTGAAGATTTGTTATTTACTGCATCCCAAACAACACAAAAATTCCAAAAGTAAGCCAAAGAAATTTTGAATCTTTCCGAACCAATTCCCTGAGTATTTGATTGGCATTCCGAATATGGGTGTTAACAGTCGTTTCACTGATGCTTAACAGTTTGGCAATTTCTTTATAGCTCCTACCATCCAATTTGCACAAGGTATAGACCTTGCGCTGTTGGGGAGACAATTTATTCAACAAGGCATCAAGCGATTGTTTATTATCCTGCCATGCCAACAACTGTTCGACAGGGCTGTAATCTTCCTTCCAATGGGATAATAGGTAGTCTCTGAATTTCTGTTCGCTGGCGGCCTTCCGAAAGATGTTTTTGGCTTTATTAGCGACGCTTTGAAAAAGATAAGGCTTAATGGATCGTTCAGGATCGATATGCTGTCGATTTTCCCAAATTCCCAGAAAAACATCCTGTAATACATCCTCTACTAGCTCGGTCGATTTCAACACGCGCAACAGATTGACCGTTAGTTTGATTTTATATTGGTTGTACAGTTCCTCAAATGCCGAGGTTTCCCCATTCCGCAATCGTAGCAGCAACTCCTGTTCATTATGTTCTACCTTGCCGGACATGATGTTAATCAATTGGATGACACTGCAAGTATATTAAATTTTGTTTAAAACACGGAAACAAATCCGTAACATCTTACACGGTAGCTAACGGTATAGATGGAGAGAAGGGATAGACGCACTCGCCCCGGTTCGTGTCTTCACGAAGCAAGGCCGTAGCTCTGGTGGAAGAATCCAAAATTTAACCCCGATAATAACGCAATTCAATGATATTGCTTGGAATGGGCAAGGTATTCCAGTGCTCGTGAATGACCAACGCCGCACCGATGGCAGTGGCCTGCGCCATGGAGGCGGCATATATCTCGATGTCACCAAAGGCTTTGGCCAACAGGTTCATAAAAATATTGTTTTTGCTGAAACCGCCATCCACAAAAATACGTTTGACGGTTTTTACCGAAAAAATCAATCGGGTGGCCGCTATCTGTGCCGTCGTCAAATAAATCATGAGCGCATGGTAAGCTTCTACATAATCTGCAAAATCGTTTAGATCCACTTCGGAGAAAGCGGCCAAGGAAGTCGGTATCGTCTTTCCTGTAGTAAGTTTATCGACCAATTGCCAATCTATTTCCAGATTTTTGAACCGAGCCGTGGTCACATGAAAATGCGAGGCTATACGTTTGTTTTGCGCTTCATGTTCGTATCCTGCAAACAAACGGGAAGCTTTTACCGGTGTACCGGCATACGTCAAATAAAACAGACAGTCTTTTTCCAGTTGTTCTTTTGTCAATCCTTCATCGTTAAACGGATTGAGGGAAATACACCAAGTGCCTGTCGAAATCAATATAAAAGGCTCATGGAAATTGAGCAGATAGGGTATTAGCGCTGAAGAGCTGTCGTGCAGCCCCACACCAACTTTATAGGTGCTTCCCGGAAAGGTCGCCGAAAACACTTCATCACCATGCACAATTGGTGGCAATTTTTCGGCAATCCCGGTGTCTTTTACCCATTGATGGTAATCTTTTTTTCCAAAATCCCACAATGCGGTATGGCATCCTATGCTCGTCATATCCGAATACAGTTGGCCCGACACCAAAAAGCTCAGATACTGCGGTAGATGCACCGCATATTTCACCTGTTCAAAAATCTCCGGCTTCTCTTGTTGCAACCGATACAGCTGTAGTCCTGAATTCAGGCTTCCTAATGCAGGAGAAGCCGTATCGAGCGAAAACTGCTCTACCCCACCATATTGCGCATGCAATGCCTCTTCAAGGGGTTTTGGATACGCCTTTAAATAATTGTACAAAGGCGTCAAGGGTCGTCCGTTTTCATTCAGGTACACAAAGCTCGCACCATAGGCGGTGAAATTGATGGCCTTAATATCAAACTCATCCCGACGAAACACCTCGTGCAACGAGTCGAACACCGAAAGACGCAGGCTCTCCAGGTTTTCGCAGGAATCACCGTCTTCGTCGGCCGTTTCCAAAAAACGTGCGGATCGCTCGAAAACAATCTGATAGTGTTCGTCAAACAAAAAAAGTTTTTTGTTGGTCTTCCCTACATCAAAAACGGCAACAACTGGAGTCATTGAGAATTATGTATTTAAAAAAATCAGTGAACGGTGGTCAGTTATCAGTCACTTTAAACTTTGAACCTTAAACATTAAACAAATCAATTCAAACCCCGCAGGGTTCCAACGAAGTTAATTTCAAAATTTTCAAATTTCCACATTTCCAAATCCCTACAACCCCGTCGCTACAGTGTCCGTACCTCTTTCTTCGATCAGCTTCTCACGAATGTCTAATTCGTGGAACAACCCAACCGGATGCAATGCCGCACCGCTTCGCAGTCGTGCCTCCGCCACAATCGGGCGTACGTCTGTCCGAAAAGCGTCTTGAAGAATTTCCTGCGCACGAACCACGTTATTTTCCTGTTGTGCCTGTTTAAGCGCTTTTCGATCGACCAATAAAGCCTGTGCATACGCAATCTTGATGGCTTCCACCGATTGCAATAAATCCACCAGCGGATCTTTAAGGTTGTGGGAAGCGTCAATCATCCAACCCAATCCGGTTGCATGGTCTATACCGCGTGCATCCATTCCGTCTACCAGTTCGTTGAAAATCAAAAACAATTGATACGGTTTAATGCTTCCTGCCGTTAGATCATCATCGGCATATTTACTATCATTGAAATGGAAACCACCCAATTTGCCTTCCATCAAAAGTAAGGAGACAATTTGCTCGATATTGGCATTGGGCAAGTGATGTCCCAAATCAACCAAGGTGTAAGCTTTGTCCCCCAACTTATTAGCCAATAACAAAGATTGCCCCCAATCACCAATAGTAGTGGAATAAAAATAGGGTTCAAAAGCCTTATATTCAATAAACATCTTCCAGTCTTCGGGCAGGTGCTTATAAATCTCTTTCAAACTTGCCAAAGTATTTTGGAAGGCCTCCCGAAAGTTCAATTGACCGGGAAAAGAAGAGCCATCTGCCAACCAAACGGTTAATGCCTTCGATCCTAAGGCGATACCGTGACGAATGACCTCAATATTGTGATCTATAGCTTGCTGGCGTACGTTCGGATCGACGTGGTGCAATGAACCAAATTTATAGCTATGCGCCTGTCCGCGTTGGTCTTGGAACGTATTGGAATTGACCGCATCAAAAGCCAAACCATAAGATGCCGCCAACTGTTTGATATTTGCCGCATCTTGGGGAATATCCCATGGAATATGCAGGGAAATAGCGCCACTTGAGCGATTCAACGCATGCAACAAACCGACATCCTCAATTTTCTGCTCCAATGTTCCTGGTTCGCCTTTCCCTGAAAAGCGGCCAAACCTCGTCCCGCCTGTACCCAAGGCCCAACTCGGAATGGCAATTTGGAAACGTTGCAACTTACCGATAATGTCTTCTACCTGCGTCCTTTCTTCCGAAACATGTGCAAATGCACGTTGGTGTTTTTCTACCAAACGTTGGTTGTGTTGTTCTATGTGTTGTTGGTCTAATCTCATTTTTTCAAATTATCTTCGATGAGCTCGCTAAAGCTCGGTTAAAAAGTAAAACGTCCGCCCTCTCCAAAGGAGGGGAGTAGTATAGCATTTCCCTTAGGGGGATTACCTCACAAACGCCATAGCAACCCCTCCATCCACGTTGAGGACGTTACCAGTCGATTTGTTCAGGTTTCCTCCTACAAATACAAAACAAGCATTAGCAATATCTTCAGGCAAGATAACCTCATTGAGCAAAGTCCGTTTTGCATAATATGCAGGCAACTCTTCTACGCTAACGCCATAGGCCTTGGCTCGACCTTCCGCCCACCCATTTGACCAAATATTGCTATCGGAAATTACCGCATCGGGATTGACAACATTGACACGGATTTTGGTGCCTCCCAATTCTGCGGCGTTCAACCGACTGAGATGGAGCTGTGCGGCCTTGGCACTGCCGTATCCCGCGTTGTTTGGACCGCTTACCAATGCATTCTTACTCACAATATTGACAATGTCGCCACCTATCGCTTGTGCTTTTAATACTTTGACGGATGCTTGTGTAACCAGAAATTGGCCTTTCACCAGCACATCATATAACACATCCCAATCTTTTTGGGTGTGGTCCTCAATGGTTTTGGAAATAGACAATCCGGCATTGTTGACGACAATATCCACACCACCAAAAGCCAGAATAGCTTTTTCCAGTGCTCCTTCGATCTGTTCGCTCCTGGTCACATCCAAAACAGCCGATGCCACGGCATCCTTACCGAACAGACCAACAAACTCCTTTTGGGCATTTTCCAACCGTTCAGCATTCAAGTCATTGAGCAACACCACAGCACCCTCTTCCGCAAATTTTTTCGCAATGGCTTTGCCAATACCGCCTGCACTGCCTGTCACTAAGGCTATTTTGCCCGACAACGCCTTAGGCTTTGGCATGCGTTGTAATTTTGCCTCTTCCAATAACCAATATTCAATATTAAAAGCTTCTTGGCGCGGTAACGAGGTGTATTCGCTAACCGCTTCTGAACCTTTCATCACGTTAATGGCATTGATGTAAAACTCGGCGGCCACACGTGCTGTCTGCTTATCCTTTGCAAAAGCAAACATGCCCACGCCCGGATACAGAATGATCACCGGATTTTGATCGCGTATAGCCGGGCTATTCGGGTGCTTACAGGACTCGTAATAGGCGGTGTACATAGCCCTGTATTCCTCAAATAAAGGTGCTAATTGTGCTTTCACAGATTCCACATTGGATAGATCAGCCGATTTGTCCAAATTCAGGATCAACGGTTGGATCTTTGTACGGAGAAAGTGGTCCGGACAACTCGTTCCCAATGGAGCCAAGCGCTCCAAATCATGAGAATTGATATATTCCAATACTTTTTCGTCATCGGTAAAATGACCGATCATATGGCGTTCGCTGGAACAGAAGCCTCTTAAAACAGGCGCCAACTTCACCGCTTGTGCTTTACGCTCTTCGTCTGAAAGGCTCACCACTTTTTGGCCACCGAAAACAGGACGCGTTTTTCCATAGTTTTCGCTTAAATATTCGGCACAGGTTTCGATAACGTCCAAAGAGTTCACATAGCTTTCATAGGCCGTGTCTCCCCAAGTAAATAAGCCGTGTGATCCCAACATAATGCCTCGTATACCTGGATTCTCTTCTAGGCAAGCCTGTAGTTGTAAGCCTAGATCGAATCCCGGTTTTTGCCAATCTACCCAACCGATCGTCCCATGGAACAATTCTTGTGTAATCCGCTTTCCATCTTTCGCCGCGGCAATGGCAATGGCGGCATCAGGGTGCAGGTGATCTATGTGTTTAAAAGGTAGAAATCCATGCAATGGCGTATCAATAGAAGGGGTCTTGGATTTTAAGTCAAAGATGCAATGGTTGAACAACTCCACCATTTCATCTTCATAGGCTATACCTCTATATACTTTTTCCAGATTGCGCAAGCGTTCTACATACAAAGCCGCCAATCCTGATTTTTTTAACGTACCGATATCCCCCCCAGACCCCTTGATCCACATCACCTCTACTTCTTCGCCTGTCAATGGGTCTTTATCTACCAACTTGCAGGATGTGTTGCCTCCCCCATAGTTTGTGATGCGTAGGTCAGATCCCAGTAAGTTAGAACGATACAGCAATAAAGCAACTTCATCGCCTTCAAGCGATTTCGCCTGCTGTTCGTCCCAAAGGTAATTTACATGTTTATATGTTTTCACTTTCATTTTTTATAGTTGTCAGTGTTTAGTTGTCAATGTTCAGTAGACAGACATCATTTTTTAATTCGTCATTCCCAATTTGTCATCCCTCATCCTACTCCAATGTTCTGGCAAAGCCAACAATACAAATAGACAGTATGATGGTGATAATACCTGCAATGACCGTACCATACGTCGATCTGTTCACACCTTTCCATTCCTTGAGGATGACTCCCCAAGAGTTCGCGATCAAGATGATAAAGGCCATGTGCAGAATCCAAGAGCTGGCACCGTTTCCAAGTCGGCTTTCGCCCATACCGTAGAAAAAGAATTGGAGATACCACGTCGTTCCCCCCAATGCACACAGCAAAACATTCTTACCCAGCGGAGCCGATGCTTTTCCATAATCGGAAAAAGTTTTGTTCTTTGCCAACAAGTAAAGGCACCATACGACATTGGTGGTAAAGCCTCCCCACAGGATAACGACGTAGGTAACATTATTTTGGTAGAGAAACTCGCCATTATTTGGATTCGCTCCTTTCCAAAGCGTATTGGCCACATCTGCCATTGGCTTTCCAGCTTCAATACCATAATTGAAACACGCGCTTAATACACCAGAAACAATGGCAACCACAATGCCCAATCCGAAATTATAATCAACCTTTGCCTCCGCTGACAAGGAAGTTAGACTCTTCTCCTTCAACATGCCTGCACGGCCACAAAGATATATTCCCAATACACACACCAATAATCCTACCATCACACAGATGCCGGCATTTGTCGTGAAGAAATAATCAATCCCATGCTTGCCCGATGCTTTGTTGAAGAAATAATAAATAGCCGGCATCAGCGAGCCAAATACCATACTCAGTCCCAAGATGACACTACTGCCTAAGGAGACACCAAGATAGCGCACGCCCAATCCATACGTCAATCCTCCAATGCCCCACAGCAAGCCAAATAAAAAGGTATAGCCTATCGTAGACGCCCCAGCTCCCTGAATGATTTCCACGAAATTGGGGATAGTAATCCATGCTGCAATGGGGGGCACAATAATCCACGAAAAAAGACCTCCTAAAATCCACATGGCTTCCCACGACCAGCCCTTAACCTTTTTATAAGGCACATAAAAACTTCCGGATGCAAAACCTCCAATGAAGTGAAAAATAACTCCTGCTAATGCATTCATATATTGTATTTAACTTAAGATAGATTCACAATGCAACATCATTGAACCATTAAAGGCTCTATAAAACATCCACAGACAGCATTTTTCCATTCGGTTAGCATGCTATGCATCCATAGATATTTCATTAATAATGCTCTAAGATAGAACTAATAACAAGTAAAACTGTTATGTGCTGTCATGGCATTTACGAATATATTCATATTTTTTTTTGCAAATCCCTTATTAATTTATCAACTTTAATCAGTTATCTGTGATAATTTTACGATTTTTGCGTTTTGGAGTCATATATTGAACTTTAACTCGTTACATCACTTTATGCTAAAACATTATTTCATATTCGCGCTTACACTCTCTTGCTTTTTGGTAATTGGACAAAACAAACCCATGTTACCTTATGCTATCCAACAAGGAACATTACAGGAGCAATTTACAAATTTGAGCAACCTGTCACGCTCACAGGACGTCGATTTTAAAATAATACGCAAGGCCAACTTGGAAATTGTGCGCAAAAACGTACTGGATTCTATTTCACATTACCAAAAGGAGATTGCCAGTTTGAAACAGCAATCGTCATCCTCAGCCGGCACCGTAAAGTCCCTACAAGACTCGGTTTCCAGCTTGGATACGCAACTACAAGCCGAAAAACAGAAAACAGACAGTATTTCCTTCTTGGGTATCGATTTTTCCAAAGGTTCTTACCACTCGTTGGTCTGGAGCATCATTGTTATATTGGCAATTGCTTTCCTCGCTTCCTTTGCTTCCTTTAGAAAAGCAAAAGTAGACACCGTAGAACATAAGAAGACAGCAGAAGAACTGCAGGAAGAACTACAAGTTTTACGCAAAAAATCCATGGAAAAAGAACAGCAACTCAAACGACAACTGCTGGACGAGCAGATGAAAAGAAATTCTTAAATCATCTTGCTACGGGGTTTCACGACCCAACCAAACTATTTCGATCCGGGGAGACACCAATCGGGACGAGCGAGCCCTTCCATCGCCTTATTTCGTGTCTTCACGACATGCAAGATTTTACTTCCATTTTTAAACAGGATCTAAACCTATATAGTTCAAAGATTGCTTCGTTGTACCTCTCCAACAAGTCGGAGCAGGCTCTCACAATGACGACATTGTTTGTTAACTTGACGTCAATACAAAGGTTTTCGGGAGGCTTTCAGGATGACAAAAACACTTAACGCCAATATGATAAATCAGAACAAGAGCTGAACGCCTGACTGGCCGGCAGACCAGCAAAAGATTTTTAAACCTGTGTATTTTTTAGGTATCTCTATAGTCGGGAGGAAGACAAAAAGTATTGTGCTGTGTATTGAGGTGTTTCAGTTAGAAAAATCTTCCATAAAAGTGTTTAATTTGATGGCAACGCAATATCCGACTGCTAGATGAAAAAACAACTTTAACTAGTGGCATCCATCGTTTCCTTCCGAATGAGCACGTATTTTGAGACAATTTAGCAACTTATTGATACAATTTCAATATAACATCTTGTTAAGAAGCCCTACATTTGACTCCTAGTAACATGCCTGATGTAATATTATTATTACCATTAGGAAAATCAAAATATAAACTTACTAAATATAGTAATTATTTTAACTAATTAACATTAGACAAAAAGACCGATAAGACTTTTTTACAACCCGTAACAAGATTTTTTGCAAACAATAAGCTAATTCGTTTTAGCTTATTATTCCGCTTTGAAGATCAAAGATTGGAACTAGCTTTTTAATGGAATTTATTCCACTATGCTTATCGGTTAAAGAAAGTTGAAACGGACTTATAGAACAAAGGGGAAATACATTTAACCAAAATAATAAATTACATGATATCTAAACAAGTTTCAAACAGAAGTAATGGTTTCTCTCGCAGGTTGCGAGGTACCATTATCATCCTGATGGCGATCGGCTTTGGATTATGGGGTTGCAAGGAGGATACCCCGACCGCTATTGAGGCACAACCGTTCGACCCTTCCAAACCCGTCGTGGTATCCGATTTCCTCCCGAAATCGGGTGGTATGGGCCAACGCTTGGTCATTTACGGTAGCAATTTCGGGAATGACGTTGAGAAAGTGAAAGTATTCATTGGCGGAAAGGAAGCCGTCGTGATCAATGTAGAGGGCGAATCACTCTATTGCCTGGTGCCGAAACAAGCCTTTACAGGGGAAATAGAAGTCCGTATTGGGGACAGCCGTGAATCCCCGGTGATCGGTAGAGCGACAGAAGTATTCCAATATGAGCGCAAAATGGTAGTATCTACCCTCGCTGGGTACAGAAATGCTCGAGGCGACGAGCCTTGGAAAGACGGAAAGTTCAAAGATCCCGACGAAACCAAAATGGCCAGCGGGTTCTGGGAACCTTCCTTTATGAAATTTGATCCGCTCAATCCCAAGCACTTGTGGGTAACCTTCGATTTTAATAATGGACTTTATCTGATCAATTTTGAAGATAGCACTATCACGAAGAAACGCTCAGACTTTGATCGTCCCCGTAGCGTCGACTTTACAATAGACGGTCAATATATGATCATTGCCGAAGACCGGGGTGGCGAAAACGACCGTGCTACCTACCGGCTTTCACGCGACAGAGGTTGGCAGGATCGGGAAATCCTCACGACCTATAGGCAGTGCAATGGTGCATCGGTACACCCCGTCAACGGCGAAATGTATTTCAATAGCTATGAAAAAGGACAGTTTTTCCGCTTTGACCTCAACAAATATTTCACCGAAGGCCTTGGGGTAAAGGATTATGAAACCCTGTTTTTTGTACATGACCCGGAATGGGAATACAAGATTTTTATTCATCCAACCGGCAACTATGCCTATGTCGTGGTTATTAACCGGCATTATATCCTTCGCGTGGATTATAACTGGGAGAAAAAGCGGTTTAATCAGCCCTACTTGGTCTGTGGACAACTCAGAGGCGACGGCTACGAAGACGGTGTGGGTTCTTCTGTCCGCCTTCGAAATCCCTATCAAGGCGTATTTGTAAAGAATCCTGCATACATAGAGGCCGGAAAACCGGATGAATACGATTTCTATTTCACGGATCAGATGAACCATGCCATCCGCACACTGACCCCTGAAGGCGCTGTGACCACCTTTGCTGGTAGGGGCAGTTCCAGCCTCAACGCCAATCCATGGGGCTATGTGGATGGAGACCTACGCGAAGAGGCTCGATTCGACCGGCCTTCCGGAATTGCCTACAATGAAGAAGAAAAGGCATTTTACATCGGAGACCAGGCCAATCGCCGTTTCCGTAAAATTGCTCTTGAAGACATAGAAGAAGATAACTAAAGATCAATTATTGAATATATTATGAATAGATTTTTAATAACATGTATGTTACTTCTTGGCGTTGCTTTTTGTGCGTTGGCACAGGAAGTCGTGGAAGTGACAGGCGTCGTGGTCGACGCGAATAAAGTACCTCAAATTGGCGTGAGTGTATTCGTCAAAGATGCTCCCGGCCGGGGTACCGTTACCGACAACAAAGGATATTATAAAATTAATGTCGATCGATACAAAACACTTGTTTTCTCGTCTCTCGGCTTCAAAACACAGGAAATACTGGTCAAAGATAACTTGCTCATTAATGTCACTCTGCAAGAAGCGGAGACGAGTGTACTAGATGAAATCATTGTTACGGGAACCGGTACACAAACACGGTTAACTGCTACCGGAGCTGTCTCTACTGCCAACCCTGACCTGTTTAAATCAAATCCCACCTCAAGCATCACAAATGCCTTGGCGGGAAATGTGGCCGGTGTCATGGCCATGATGCAATCGGGTCAACCGGGCAAAAACATCTCTGAGTTCTGGATCCGAGGTATCTCCACCTTCGGTGGCGGATCAGCTGCTTTGGTGCTGGTAGACAATATTGAACGAGATATCAACGATATCAATATTGAAGATATTGAGACGTTTAACGTACTGAAAGATGCATCCGAGACCGCTATCTATGGCTCAAGAGGTGCTAACGGAGTCGTCCTGATCACCACCAAGCGAGGTAAAGAAGGAAAGATTAACATCAGTATCAAGGATGAGAACACCTACAATACCCGGACGTTTACACCGGAGTTTGAGAATGGTGCTACCTATGCGCGCCTACTCAATGAGTCGCGCATCACCCGCAACTTCGAACCTGTTTATCAAGAAGAAGAACTGGAGATACTGCGTTTGGGTTTAGATCCCGACCTGTATCCCAATGTCAATTGGCAGGACATATTACTGAAAGACGGCGCTATGACCTACCGAGCCAACCTGAATTTGCAAGGAGGCGGATCTACCACACGTTATTATGTTTCGGCGGCCTATATTGATGAAGGCGGTATGTACAAAACCGATGAAACCTTGCGGAAAGATTATAATACCAATGCCAATTTTAAGCGTTGGAACTACCGCATGAATGCGGATATCAATGTGACCAAATCGACCTTGATGAAAGTGGGCGTTGCAGGCTCGCTGAGCAAGCGCAATAGCCCCGGATTGGGCGATAACGATTTTTGGGGAGTGCTTTTTGGCTATTCACCCATCCGTACCCCAATTATGTATTCTAACGGCTATGTGCCGGCGATCGGTGAAGGCAATCAAACAAACCCTTGGGTAGTGGCCACCCAAACCGGTTTTAACGAGAATTGGTCCAACAATGTACAGACCAATGTCGAAATCGAACAGAATTTCGATTTTCTTACTAAGGGGCTACGCTTACGAGGAATCGTTGGTTTTGACATTAACAACGACAACAACATTTATCGTCGCAAGTGGCCAGAGCAATGGCGTGCCGAACGTGCCCGCACACCAGAAGGAGATCTGATATTTACACACATTTCCGATCCGAGGGAGCTTTTTCAGTTCAGCGATGCCAGCGGTCAACGGCGGGAATTCTATGACCTAATGCTTAATTATAACCGGGAGATCGGTAATGGCCATAACATTGGAGCCACGGCCAGGTTCACCCGCGACGCCCTTATTCGGACCGTTAATCTTGGAGACGACATCAAAAACGGCATAGCACGACGCAACCAGGCCTTGGCGGGACGGGTGGCTTATCATTGGAAAGCCCGCTATTTTGTAAACTTTAACTTCGGTTACAACGGTTCCGAAAACTTTGCCCCCGGACAACAGTATGGCTTTTTCCCGGCGATATCAGGTGCTTGGAACGTATCGGAAGAACCCTTTATCAAGGAAAGCATAGATTGGATGAATATGTTCAAGATCCGTTACTCTTGGGGAAGGGTTGGAAACGATCAATTGATGGGCGGAGAACGCTTCCCTTACCTATATACCATCGGTGGAACAGGCGGTTCGGCCTATCAATGGGCTGATTATGGTTTTAACAGATCCTATAACGGCATGCGGTTTACTCAAGTAGCTTCGCCCTATGTAACCTGGGAAATGGCCACGAAGAAAAATCTGGGTTTTGACTTGGCACTTTTCCACGACAAAGTCATTGCCAACCTTGATTTCTTCGATGAGGAACGTACCGGCATCTATATGCGCCGAGAGTTTCTGCCGGGCATCGTCGGTCTGGAAAGTACACCACGAGCCAACGTAGGCGCGGTTAAATCTCGCGGTTTTGACGGACGTTTCGAATATAAACAGAAACTTGGTGAAGTCAACTTGACGGCCCGAAGCAACATCACCTACAGTAAGAACCACATTATGGAGAAAGACGAGCAAAACAATGTCTATGTTTATCAGAACGACAGGAACTACCGTGTAGATCAAGCTAAGGGATTGGTTGCATTAGGCCTATTCAAAGACTATGATGACATCCGCAACAGTCCACAACAACAATTTGGAGTCTACCAACCAGGCGACATTAAATATAAGGATGTCAACGGGGACGGCGTGGTCAACGACGGTGACCGGGTAGCCATTGGCGCGACTAGAAGGCCAAACCTGATCTATGGCTTGGGTGCATCCGCGCATTGGAAAGGGTTGGATTTTAATGTACACTTCCAAGGTGCCGGCAAATCCACCTTCTTTACCTACGGGAAAACCGTCTATGCGTTTAGCGAAGGCGAATGGGGACAGGTAATGAAAGGGATTATGGGCGATAATCGCTGGATTTCAGCCGATATCTCAGGCGACCCGTCAACCGAAGATCCAAATGCTTCTTATCCGCGCCTAAGCTTTGGTGGCAATGCGAACAACTATCGGGAATCCACTTTCTGGCTGCGTAACGGACAATACCTTCGACTGAAGACCGCAGAGGTCGGCTACAATCTGCCTAAGCATTTATCCAATTGGATCAAGACTGATAATGTCCGTCTTTTCTTCGTGGGCACCAATCTGATGACCTGGTCCAAATTCAAGCTATGGGATCCGGAACTGGCCACGCCACGCGGGGAAGATTATCCGCCGGCCAAATCTTTCACATTTGGTATCAATGTTAACCTATAAACGTAAAAGAAATGCAAAAGAAGATATATATTGTGCTATTGCTTGCACTGATGACAGGTATCATTTCGTCCTGTACAAAGGACTACCTGCGATCCGATCAGTATTTCAAGGATCGGCTCACCTTGGAGAAAACCTTTCAAAGCAAGGTTTATTCCGAGGAATGGTTGGCCCACATCTTTGAGGAACTGAAAGGACAGAATGCCGACGTAGCCAGCAAAGGCCATACGCCACATAGCTTTGCCGATGACATGTATTACGGCGACCGCGATAAGGACTATGATCCGTCCAAAAACGAACTATCCTACAACATGTTCAAGATGGGGCTTTATAACGAAGGCGATAAACAGGGGACATGGGGTCAATGTTATAGGGGTATCCGCAATGCTTCGACTTTCATCCACAACATTCATATGAACACCGAGATGTCAGCAAGGGAAATAGAAGACTACCGCGGGCAAGCCCGCTTTGGCAGGGCCTACCTCTATTGGTTATTATTGCGCAAATATGGTCCTGTTCCACTATTGCCCGATGAGGGGTTGGATTACACCAAAAGCTATGACGAATTGGCCATTCCACGTAGCACCTACGAAGAATGTGCGACTTTTATTGCCGATGAGATGTTGCAAGCGGCAAAAGAGATGGAAGCTATCGGCATGAAGCGTGGACAGGACGGTACCGCTCGTCCGACTTGTGGCGCCGCATTGGCCACCCGGGCCATCGTATTGACCTTTGCCGCAAGTCCCTTGGCCAATGGAAACAACGCAGCTTTTGCAACCCAGCTGACCGATGACCAAGGAAAACGCCTGCTTTCTCCTGATTACAAAGAAGAAAAATGGGCGTTAGCCGCCGCAGCTGCCCGTGACGTCATCGAGCTTGGTGTGTATCAACTTTACACCGCACCACTACAGGAAACAGGCAATGACGCGACCATCGTTCCGCCATATAATGCTAATTTTTCAGACAAAAGCTGGCCCATGGGTTGGGCGGATATCGATCCCGCAAAATCATACGCGAAAGTTTTTGACGGAACGCTACAGCCCTCGGGAAACCCGGAGTTGATCTTTACCAGAGGCAACAACCAGATGGGAGAAGGTATTGACGCCATGGTGGCTCACCAATTACCGCGTTCAGCCACCGGATGGAACACCCACGGTCTGACGCAAAAGCTGGTCGATGCTTATTACATGAACGACGGAACAAACGTACCAGGCAAAGACAAGGAGATCGGCCGTGGCGATGGTTCGAACCGAGTAAGTGGCTATGTTAGTCAGGAAGACTATGATGAAGGCAAATACAAACCCCTTCGACCAGGCGTTTCGTTGCAATACGCCAACCGCGAACCTCGTTTCTATGCCACAGTAGCCTACAACGGCAGTTTCTGGACTTTGCTCAATGAAACACAGGAGCGAAACCGCAACCAACAAGTATTCTATTATCGTAATGATAACAGGGGTAACGGATTCAACTCATCCAACGCCTATTGGTTGCGTACTGGTTTCGGTGTTAAGAAATTTGTGCACGAGAGCGACACCTACGAAGGAGGCAGTATGTCCAGGATCGTTCCCAAGGCCGAACCCGCTATTCGTTATGCCGATATCTTGTTGCTATATGCAGAAGCTTTAAACGAATTGGATGGTTCCTACACTATTCCTTCTTGGCGAGGTGACAACTATGTCATCAGCCGGGATATCAGCCAAATGCAAAGAGGCATCCACCCTGTCCGCATTCGTGGCGGTGTGCCTGATTACCCTACGTCTGTGTATAGTAACAAAGATGAGCTACGGAAAGCGCTAAAACGAGAACGTTTTATCGAACTTGCAGGCGAAGGAAAGCGCTATTACGATCTGCGCCGTTGGATGGATGCACCGGTAGAAGAAGCCTTACCTATTTATGGATGCAATGTGCTGATGAACGAAAACGAGAGAGATCTTTTCCATCAGCCAGTGGCTGTATGGGCGCTGAAAACCACCTTTGCGGATAAAATGTGGTTCTGGCCTATTAGCCATACCGAGCTGAAACGAAACAAACGTCTGACACAGAACCCCGGGTGGACTTATAACGATTAATAAATATGCATCACATGAAAAAGTCATATATACAGCTTTTCTTCCTTTCGTTGCTTGTCGTCTTCAGCGCGTGCAACGACGAATGGAAAGACGAACAATTTGAAAACTACATTTCATTTAAGGCGCCTTTAGGAAACGAAGGGGTGTCCAATATCTATGTACGTTATAGAGGTAGTGAAAAGGCTATCTTCCAACAGCCTTTGATCGTCAGTGGATCAAAGACAAACGATAAAAACATCACTGTACATGTGGGAGTAGACCCTGACACACTAGGTGTACTGAATTTTGAGCGCTTTCAAAATCGGGAAGACTACTACTACAAGCAACTGGATAATCAATACTTTGCGATTCCTTCCACTATGAATATCAAGGCAGGAGAAGATATAGGGCTATTACCCATCGAGTTTACATTTAAAGATATCGACATGGTCGATAAATGGGTGCTTCCCTTAACCATTCTCGAGGATCCCTCTTATGGTTACAAGGCACATCCTCGGAAGCATTACCGCAAGGCTCTTTTACGCGTCAATCCTTTTAACGATTATTCCGGCACCTACAGCGGTACCGCCCTCAAGGTCGTGATGGAAGGATATGAAGGTGAGGCAGCGGTTGTGAAAGATGAGATCCGGAGCTATGTTGTAGATGAAAACACCATTTTCTTCTATGCCGGAAATATCGACGAGGATCGCCAAGATCGACAGAATTACAAAATCTATGCTTCCTTTAACGAAACAGGAGGGGTTACTTTCGCTGCCGACAATCCAAATCTTAATTTTAAGTTGAATAAAGATGCCAGCTATACGGTCAACGAGCAGATGGACGCTGTTCGGCCTTATCTATTACACCGTTATATTACGCTTAATAACATTGATTACGAATTTACAGATTACACCATGGTACCTAACGTAGCCATTCGGTATAAGGTTTCGGGATCATTAATTCTAGAACGCAAATTAAATACCCAAATCCCTGACGAAGATCAGTCGATAGAGTGGTAGTTAAAAAGCGCATAATTCGAAAGGCTGTCCAGATACGGGCAGCCTTTTTTCTTGAAGCCGTCTAAAAGTCACCATGTTGCATACTTCGATTGTTTCAGTACAGGCTTAGCCAAATTGCGAAGCAACCATGAATGCCTTAAAAAAGCATACAAAAATAATGAATAAATATCTCTTTTTGACAACCTCCCCTATAAGGAAATTCTTCACTTCTATCAGAATGACGAGTTTCGTTTTGAAGGCTCTTTAGCTATTGGGTTATTTCGTTTGTTTTCGGTTTTTATTTTTTTTATTTTCGTTTCGTTTTGAAATAATTGGTTTTATACTTAATATTGCATGAGCTATATATTATTTACTTATTTATCCTTCTTGAAAAATTAGGACAACCAACCTCAAAACGAAAAGCATGAATGGTAGAAAATCTTTTTGTCGGCATCTTTTAGCAAAAACAACGGAAACAATCAAATCCAAAGTTCTCCATTCTTCTATACATTAACATTTCATGGACAGAAGAAGTTTTTTAAAATCATCAGGACTACTCGTCGGCGGACTTTACCTATCAGGAAAGGCCTTTGCGAACATTTTAGCGAAAGACCAAGGAAAACCTATTACCGGTACCGTTAAACATCGTGGAAAAGGTATAGCCAATGCCGTTATTTCCAACGGCTACGAAGTGGTATTAACCGACAAAAAGGGTCGCTATCACTTGCCGGCAAATGCACAAGCACAACATGTCTTTCTATCCACTCCTGCAGGCTATCAAATAAAAAGTGTAGCTGGTTTTGCGACTTTCTATATATCAACAGTTCAGGGAGATTATTCTTTTGAATTGGAAAAAACACCTTATGATGACATAAACCACAGTTTTCTTGCCTTGGGTGATCCGCAAATCCGGGAAGCGGAAGATATTCGACAGTTCTACATCGAGTCTATACCCGACATTCAAGCATTTCTTGCTTCTACTGACAAAAACAGGTTTCACGGATGTTCGTTGGGTGATTCCATTTGGGATACTCCTAAAATGTGGGCCGCTTACAAAGATGGGATAGCAAAGATAGGTATTCCATTTTTTCAAGTTATTGGCAATCACGACAAACAGGAAGCGACAGATACAGAAAGCGACAATGCCCGTCTGTTCAAAAAACAATTTGGCCCCACCTACTACTCGTTCAACAGAGGAAAGGTACATTATGTGGTACTAGACGACATCCGTTACAAAACGATCAAGGAATATGATGGACACATCAGTATTGAACAACTAGCCTGGTTGAAAAAGGATTTAAGCCATGTGCCCAAAAACCATCTGATTGTCATCAGTCTACACATACCCGTGCATACTTCTGTAAAAAATAAAGAAGATCTCTATGCATTATTGACAACATACGAGCAAGTGCACATCCTTTCCGGTCATACCCACACCAATTTCAACCACGTCATGAACAACATTTATGAACATACTGTGGCTACATTATGTGGTGCATGGTGGACCGGTTCCATATGTGCTGACGGCACGCCACGTGGATATGGCGTGTTTGAAGTTAAAGACACAACAATTTCCTGGTTTTATAAACCCATCGGACAGCCATTTGACTATCAATTCCATACGGCTATACAAAAATTAAACCATGGTATAAACCGCATCACAGTCAACGTGTGGAACTACGATCCACAATGGAAAGTAACTTGGTATGCCGATGGCACTTTCATGGGCGATTTGGAACAAATAAAAGGATTTGACGAACGAGCTGTCTCCATGTACAAAGGCGAGAAACTTCCGGCTGACCGCAGAGGATGGGTAGAGCCTAAACGTACCAATCATCTCTTCTATGCGCAATCTGAAGCCAAATCGATCAGGATCGTTGTCCATGATCGATTTGGCCATCAATACGAAGAAACCTTGAATCTGAAATAATCAACCCATTCGATAAATCAGCTTAAATACAACCGTGGTATTTCCCTTTTAAAACAGACATTGATAACGACAAATGTTATACCAAGCAATATGGAAAAGATGTTGACAGACCAGTTTTAAATACTATTTTACAAATGTTAAAAAATATTCTCAAACCCGCTCCCCACAAAGATCTATTGCCTTTGGAAAGGACAGATGCTACCTACAAAAAATTACGTTGGCAGGTATTTCTAGGGGTGTTCATCGGCTATGCTGGCTATTATTTAGTACGGAAAAACTTCTCTCTCGCCATGCCTGATCTCATCGAACAAGGTTATTCCAAAGCCGATTTGGGCTGGGCCATATCAGGTGTTTCCATCGCGTATGGTCTCAGCAAATTTCTAATGGGAAATGTATCAGACAGAAGCAATGCCCGTAATTTTTTGACCATAGGTTTAGTGCTTTCGGCTCTGACGATGATAGCCATGGGGACCATTTCATGGATGACATCTTCCATTGTGGTAATGTTTGCCCTGTTATTTATTAATGGGTGGTTTCAAGGAATGGGCTGGCCGGCATGCGGTCGAGTGATTGTCCATTGGTTCTCCATCCGCGAACGTGGCACCAAAATGTCCATTTGGAATGTGGCACATAATGTCGGAGGCGGTTTGATTGGGCCTTTGGCTATTTTGGGTGTTGCGATTTTTGGTGATTGGGAAAGCAAGTTTTATTTTCCGGGACTGGTAGCGCTATTGGTCGCATTTTTAGCCTATTTGCTCATTCGAGACACTCCCCAATCCTGCGGATTACCCCCTATCGAAAAATACAAGAACGATTATCCGAAAGACTATTCAGAAAAGCAGGAAGTAGAACTCAGTGCCAAACGGATTTTTTTGGACTATGTGCTGAACAATAAAATGCTCTGGTACATCGCCATTGCCAATGCTTTTGTCTATTTTGTCCGATATGGTATCTTGGACTGGGCACCGACCTATCTTGAAGAAGCAAAAGGTTTTTCTGTAAAAGAATCGGGCTGGGCTTACTTTGCATACGAGTATGCCGGCATACCCGGCACCCTGTTATGCGGGTGGATCAGCGATAAGGTATTCAATGGCCGAAGGGCTCCAGCCACCATTATCTATATGGTACTCGTAGCCATAGCTGTGGCCATTTATTGGAAAAATCCGGCTGGCAACATTATGGTGGACAACATTGCACTGATGGCTATCGGATTTCTGATTTACGGACCTGTCATGTTGATCGGTGTACAGGCTTTAGACCTTGCGCCCAAGAAAGCTGCTGGAACAGCCGCCGGCCTGACAGGACTATTTGGTTACATGGGTGGCGCATTATTCGCCAATATTGCCATGGGTTACATTGTCGATCATTTCGATTGGGACGGTGGTTTCATCGTCATTTTAGTCGCCTGCTTATTGGCAATCGTATTTACTTCCTTCACATGGAAAAGGGAATTAGCGACATTAAACAACTAATTTGTTAGCCGTAATTTTCTATTTAATTATAAATTAACAATTTATTTATACAAGATATTAACAAATTAAAGATAGCAGTGTAGATCTTTGGCTTAAGATAGATGCATAACCTATACTGTTAATAAATCGCATGTAAAACATGAAAACTTTTTATTCTTTGTCTTCTCGTAATTGTATTATAAACGGTAGTTTTCTGGTGACGAACGATTAAAAAAATTAACAAATGAGACGATTTGACAATTTATTGAGACGATTTAAACATTTTTTTATGTTAAAAAGAGTTAAGTTTGATCTGTAGTGATTCCTATATAAAGAGTTTACTACAGCTACAACGATCAAGAATAAACTATAATAAACTATAAACTTAGTATTAAACCAACTAAACTTCATGCTTTATGGAAAAACCTAAAGAAAAGTTTCTGATGTTGCTGCTTTTTCTTAGCATTCCCTTTTTCGCCTTCTCGCAGAAGCAAATAACGGGCGTCGTTAAAGACGCTTCTAATGGTGCGGCTATCGAAGGGGTGAGTGTGCTAAAGAACAGAGTACCTGTGACACAGACCAATGCGAACGGGGAATTTGTCGTCAGCGCCAACGTGGGCGATAGCCTAACGTTTACCGCTGTGGGCAAGCAAATCGTAAACCAAGCAGTCGATCAGCGCAACATCTTGGAAATCCTGATGTATACCGACGACAGCAGTATCGAAGAAGTAACTGTTGTAGCTTTCGGTACACAGAAAAAATCCAGTGTCGTGGGTGCAATTACGACTGTCAAAGCAGCCGACCTACGTGTGTCTGCATCTAATTTGACAAGCGCCTTTGCCGGGCGTATTCCGGGCGTCATCTCCTATCAAACCTCGGGAGAACCCGGTGCGGACAATGCGCAATTCTTCATCCGAGGGGTTACTACCTTTGGATACCAAACATCGCCTTTGATTCTCATTGACGGGTTTGAATCCACTACCGACCACTTGGCCAGAATGCAACCGGATGACATCGAGAGTTTCTCTATTCTAAAGGATGCTACTGCTACTGTACTCTATGGAGCACGTGGTGCCAATGGTATCGTGATGATCACCACAAAGGCGGGTAGAGAAGGGCCAGCAACTTTGAATGCACGCGTAGATGTCAACGTAGCAACACCAACCCGAATGATAGAAATGATCGACGGTGTACAATACATGCGTTTATATAATCAAGCACGCATATCCCGTGATCCAGTATTGGGCCCATATTATGAAGAACAAAAGATACAGTCTACACAAGCTGAGGTAGATCCTATGATTTATCCCAATGTGGATTGGTACGGTACCCTATTCAACAACCATACGGTGAATACCAAAGCCAATCTCAATATATCCGGTGGTGGCCAGGTCGCAACCTATTATGTAGCGGGAGGCTTTGATAAAGAAACCGGGTTACTGAAAGTGGACAACCGAAACAATTTCAACAACAATATTGATATTCGCCGTTTCTTTATTCGGTCCAACGTCATCTTTAAATTGACGAAGACGACAACGTTAGACACACGGATACAAGGTCGATTTGAACGCTATACAGGTCCATTCCAATCGGCAAGCAATATTTTCCGGATGGCGATGAACAGCAATCCTGTTGACTTCCCTGCGGTATTTTTACCCGATGCGGCCAACGAGTTTACCAATCATACGCTCTTCGGCAATACCTTTGCCGGCGGTGCTCTAAAATCCAATCCCTACGCGGAAATGGTACGTGGATACGAAGACCGAAACGAAAGCACAATCGTCGCCCAAGCAACGCTTATGCAAGATTTGGACTTCCTGACACAAGGCTTGAAGTTTCAAGGTAGGGCCTCAGTAAACACTTGGAGCAAATATTCCAGCAGAAGGAGTTTCGATCCATTCTATTATGATCTTAAGTCCTACAACCAAATCACCGGTGAATACGAGCTATATTCACTCAATCCTACTACAGGACGTTCCTATTTAGGTGACGTGCTACCTGGACGTGATGCCGATGCACACTATTATTTTGAGGCCAGATTGAACTGGAACCGGAGCTTTGGCAACCACAACCTGGGCGCCATGACAGTAGGGATGATGGAAGAAAAGCTCTTGACATCCGGCAATAGTGGCAATATCTATGAGACATTGCCCGAAAGAAATATGGGTAACTCCGGAAGGTTGACCTACGATTATGATACCCGGTACTTCATTGAGCTTTCATATGGATTCAACGGTTCCGAAAAATTTACAGGTGACAAACGATATGGATTTTTCCCTTCCGTGGGTGGCGGCTGGATGATCTCGAACGAAAAATTCTGGGAACCGCTGAAATCGGCTATTAGCACCTTTAAGCTTCGGGGTACTTGGGGACTTGTCGGTAATGATGCCATTGCTGGAAGATCTGGACGTTTCTTCTACCTATCTGATATCACTATGGGCGGCGGCACCTACCGTTGGGGATCAGACTTCATGAATTCCTTTAGCGGTTATTCCGTGAGCCGATACGCTAACCCAGATATCACTTGGGAACAATCCGAAAAATGGAATGCCGGGGTAGAAATCAATTTTATGAACGAATCCCTCAAGTTCCAAGGCGATTATTTCCGGGATATCCGTAGCCGAATATACATGGTGCGCCAAAACTTCCCTTCGTCTGCCGGCTTGGAAGCCAGCGTCAGCGGAAATGTGGGAAAGGTGACCTCACAAGGATTTGAAGGTTCGTTGAACTATGACAAATTTTTCGGAAATGAATTCTGGCTACAAGGTTTTGCCAACTTCACCTATGCGGTCAACAAACTGGTTGAACTGGATGAAAGAGACTATCCGGATCAGTACTTGAAAAGACGTGGCCACAACCTCAACCAACAATGGGGATTGTTAGCAGAGAGACTTTTTGTGGATGAGCATGAAATTGCAAACTCACCAAAACAGGATTTCGGTGAATATATGGCTGGTGATATCAAATACAAGGATATCAATGGAGACGGTATCATTAACGATAATGATCGAATTGCGATGGGCTATCCTACCGTTCCGGAAATCCAATACGGTTTCGGAATGTCTGCAGGCTATAAAAGTTTCGACTTTTCTTTTTTCTTCCAAGGCAATAAAAATGTATCTTTCTTCATCAATGCAACAGACGAATCCAACATCAATACCGGTGCTTATGGTATAGCACCTTTTGCCAACAGACGGAATGCTCTCTCGATCATCGCGGATGATTATTGGAGCGAAACAAATCCAAATGTACATGCCTTTTGGCCGAGATTGTCTACCGAACCTGTCAACAACAATACACGCCAATCATCTTGGTGGCTACGCGACGGTTCCTTCATGCGTCTTAAAAAATTAGAACTTGGATACAGCCCTAAAACACTCAAATCGTATGGTATTAATCCCGGTAGCCGGATTTACATCAATACGGAAAATCTATTTGTGTTGAGTCCGTTTAAAATGTGGGATCCCGAAGTAGGTCGTAACGGCTTGGGCTATCCACCAAATCGCAGATTTAACGTGGGAATTCAATTAATGTTTTAAAAATAAGAACCAAAAGACATGAAAATTATACAATATATATTTATGGCGACATTGCTTTCCTTGGGTTCTTGTTCCAAGTACCTTGATGTCGTACCGGACAACACCTTAACCTTGGAAAACATATTCGAGCTGAAAGAAGATGCCTATAATGCATTGGCAAAAGTATACAGTTATCTACCGCAAGACGAACGTACCCATGTCACAACATGGACATTGGGCGACGAATGGATTGGTCGTTTGGACCTGAACACCGTAGAGGGAAACCTGAGGGCCATTCGAATCATGCGCGGGCTGCAATCACAATCCTCGCCTCAACTTGGTCTTTGGTCGGGCACACAAGGCGCACGGCCGATGTATGAAGGTATTCGTCAAGCGGATGTATTCCTGGCCAATATCGATAAGGTTAGAGATATGTCAGACCAAGAAAAAGCAGACTGGAAAGCACAGGTTAAGTTTTTAAAAGGGTATTTTGCCTTTTTATTGGTGCAACGATATGGTCCGATTGTGCTCCCCACTAAAATGGCTACACCTGAATCGACTAAAGAAGACCTTTTCATACCCCGTTCAAAGGTGGAAGATTGTTTCTCCTATATCCTCAACCTGATGAACGAGGCCGTGCCCGATTTGGCAGAAAAAGCCATCACTACCAATTTAGGACAAGTAGATCAGCTCGTTGCTAAAGCCATCATCGCCAGGGTACTCTTCTTTAGAGCCAGTCCATTCTTTAACGGCAATCAGGAATATTTTGGCGATTTCTACGATAAGGATGGGCAACCTTTTTTCCCGATGACTTATGACAACGAAAAATGGAAACAGGCCATCGATGCGCTCAATGAAGCCATTGCATTGTGTGAACAACATGGTCTAGGTCTATATAAATTCGACAAAGAACCATTCCTTTACGATCGGTCCGCGTTCACGGCTAACCAAGACCGGATGAAGACACTCTATGATTTAAGAATGTTGATCGTCGACCCATGGAACAGAGAGCTGGTTTGGGGTAATTCCAACCTAGATTATTATAACCAAGGAGAGCTGGCCCACTCTTCCAACATCCGTCTTCCGGAAGGATATGGTGATGGGGTGACCAACACCGCCGCATATTCTTGGCAGTGGATGGCCGCTACCTATCAAATGGCAGAAAGATATTATACTGAAAATGGTTTACCTATCGAGGAGGATCTCACCTATGATTACAACAATAGGCACGAGATCATCACAACTCCCGGACAGCTTGACAATGCCTATACGCACTGGAATGGATACATGCAACCGGGAGCTGAGACAATTAAGCTCTATATGAATCGAGAGCCACGCTTTTATGCCAATTTAGGAATAACAGCCGGCTATTGGCGAGCACATACGGTGCGCATCAATACCATGATGTACGGCAACTCGCATGGCGGATACAACTCTTCACAACATACGACCGACTTCTTGACGACTGGTATAGGCGTGCAAAAGTTTGTACATCCCGAATCCCAGTCCAATGCATGGCAAAGGACAATTAAGTTCCCTTATCCCATCGTTCGCATGGCTGACCTGTATTTAATGAAAGCCGAAGCACTCAACGAATATTCAGGACCATCTCAGGAGGTGTATGATCTGATCAACAAGGTACGGGAACGTGCAGGCGTTCCCGATATTGAAACGGTATGGTCAGACCCCGTCTTGGCAAGAACCGTCAACAAGCACCGTACAAAGGAAGGATTACGTGATATCATCTTGCAGGAAAGGAGTATCGAATTCGCTTTTGAAGGCATTCACTTCTGGGATATGTGGCGACACAAAAAAGCAACATCGTCCTTTTCTACTCCAGTGTGGGGATGGACCCATACCGGCACGACAGGATCTACATTCTTTATATTGGAGGTAAAGCAGGAGCGCAGGTTTACCATTACAGATTGCTTATGGCCTATTGACTTAAACGAGATGAATACAAACGGGCAGCTTATTCAAAATCCCGGCTGGTAAAATATGGAATGGTTAAGTAATATTTAAAAATTACAGAAAGATGAAAAGAAACATTTTAAATTATATATGCTTCAGTTTAGGCCTGATGTCTGTGTTTTCATGTAAGGAAACGGATAGGTTTAAACCCAACAGCGATGACAGTACTCCACCCGGAAAGGTTGAGCTACGAGAATACAAAGCCTTATACGGCGGTGCAAGGTTCTTTTACAACCTCCCTGATGATGAGGATCTCATGAGTATTGAGGCAGTGTACACCAGTACAAATGGTAAACCATTCACCTTTTCGGCATCCTATTTCGTCGATTCATTGGATGTATATGGCTTTCCCAGCACCAACGAGTATACCGTAGAATTGTTCGCCGTGGATAGAGCAGGCAATCGCTCCGAACCATTGGCAGTCAAAGTACAGCCCTTAGAGCCTGCGTTTACACGCGTAGCCCAATCCATCGAGGTAAAACCCGGTTTTAGTTCCTTCTTCTTGGATTGGACAAACGAATTAGAACAGAATATAAACGTCTATGTGGATTTCAGTTTCACGCAGAACGGTCAAACCAGGGAATTTACTACTGTTTTCTCTTCTAACCTCGCCGAAGACAGAAGATTCATAAATGATCTGTTTTTATCTCCCCAGGAAAAAGTAGATGTTAAAGTACGCGTGGAAGACATTTATGGTAACACGACCGAGCCCATAGCCAAAGGACAGTTATCGCTATATGAAGACATCAAGATCGCCAAAGATACGTGGGTTCTTCCCAATCCCAACGACACCATTGGTGGCGTGCCCATGGTATTTGGCAATGGCTTGGAAGGTCGCAACAGATATGTCATAGATGATGAAATAGACAGAGGTGACAACTTGAATTTCATGCACACCAACAGCAGGGGACGCACTGGACGCATTGCCGATGGTAACATGCCTTGGAACTTCATTATCGACTTGGGCGCATACTATGAACTGAGCCGAATCGTCACGGTACAAAGACATTCTGGCGGATTGGCTAATATTTCCAGAGGGCAATATTACCGAAATGAAAATGTCGGCATGTACAACATGTACATCTGGGATGACGCCACCAATTCCTGGGAATTTGTTTCACAGCACAAAATCATCGTACCATTGGGGCTGAGCGAACTGGAGTTTGTCCGTGTGGGAGAGGCTGGAGACATGGCTTATATGTATCCCGACGACCCGAAATACACCAAGCGAACCCGTTGGTTCCGATACGAGGCGATCAAAAGTTTCAACGGTAACTACACGCTGGAAGACGCTAACTGTCTGTCCGAAATAACACTTTATGGTAGAAAAAGCAATTAACTCTCGATTATGAAAACGTATATGATCAACATAAGTAAATTACTGTTCTTGCTGGGCGTATTTGCTTTAATACATGCATGTAAAGGCATGTATGACAATATCGAGCCGTACGCCAATGAAGTGGTGTATCCTGCCAAATACGATACTATTACGGCCAAGATCGGTTATGAACGGGTGGAACTGGACCTGATGAAAGCCGGACGCATTCCGTCGAAGCAAATCAATATGGGTAAATCGTCCAAAACCATCGTGGAATATGATGACAAGCAAATCGTCATTGATTCGTTGGTTTCTTGGGTCAATGTCAAGGAATTGACCCAACCGAAGCTCTATCGCATTAAGGTATACACCATTGATGAATATAACAACAAGTCTGTGCCACAGGAGATAGCAGTTATTCCTTACACAAACAGCGACGTGCAAAATTTGGTCGTAGCCTCTCCCCGGATACTGACCTCCCCTAATGCGGCTGTTTTAGACTGGACGACTTCGCTGTCATCCATTCTTTTGAACTATCAAAGCCTTGAATTTGAGTATACTGATCAAAACGGCACTAAGTTTACCGGCACACGAGGGGCAAACCCACGTATCTTCGCCGCCAACCTCAGCGCCGGACAACCTGTTGAAATCAAGTTAACATACCATGTTACGCCGAAGATAAACAATCAGCCTATATTGGACTCTGTGGAGTTGGTGCAACCGTTGACCATTAACATGCCAACCGGATCTACACCTTTCAATCCGGCAGAACGAGATATCCTTATCGCTAATGGAGTAACAACTTTCACCGCAGATGGTGTTGCCTCTTTTAAGAAGCTGACATATCCCTTGCATGCCAACACACTACAAGATCTATTTTATTTCCCTAGCGTAGAAGAGCTGGACTTGACTGGGGGGGATATTTTTGAGATGAAAACCCACACGTACAATAGAAACGGTGTGGTTTCCACTGTCGGAGGAGGGAATTTCCCGCTCTTTGTTAAACACGTGTCTGCCATATCCAGCGCAAATGCACAGACAATGATCGACCTATTAGAATTAGGTATTATCAAAAAAATTAAATACATTCCAAATTCTTTGGGAATTGATCATTTATTACAACCTTACGATAGTCAGGGCATAATCGAATGGGTGACGATGCCTAACGAGGTTCTTATTCCGATGAAGTTCTTCGTCGATGGACGTGTTCAGGATGCCAACAATTGGCGATTGGATTATGTTATTCCAGCCACTTCTTATCCTGCGGGAACGGATATCGTCAACCCGATGAGAATAACATTGGCAACAAAAAATGGCTCCTTTGCGTTTATTCTGCCAACACAGTACCGGTTTAACATTGATGAATACAAGTATCTGAAGTTCAAAGTATATATGCCACCAAAATCTCAATTGAGTGGCACATATGAACCCTATCAGCGGCTATGGCCACGATTCATGAACTATATGTGGGCATTTGGGACGGAAAGCACCTTTGGACAAGAACTCTGGAATACCAACGCCAATGATTTTAAGGTACCTGATTCCGAACTGCAAAAATGGTATGATGTTACAGTTCCACTCGCCACCCTTTCAGGACGACATACGCGTGTCATTGTAATGAATATCGGAGGCGAACCATCGTTGACGTTTTCTCCACCTGCGGAAATGGTTTATTACTTTTCCAATTTCAGGTTTTCAAAATGATAGGAAAAAAGCGGGGTATGCACCCCGCTTTTTTCTTTTAAATGCTATCCCAAAAATCACAGCCATATCCCCGATTTAAAAGCACCATAATAAAAAATAAAATTATTATCAATAACCATTTTGCTTTTAAAGAGATATACCTTATTTTTGCCTTCCAAAATCCGGATGTTGATACATCTGTTTTTAATTTGATTAATAATTATTTAGTCCCTATAATATGCCCAATATTGGTAAAATAGCGCAGATTATCGGCCCAGTAGTTGACGTCAACTTCGCCGACAATGACAATCTTCCTAAGATTTACGATGCCTTGTATATTGAAAAAGACAACGGTCAGCGTATCGTTTTGGAAGTTCAGCAACACTTAGGTGAGGATCGTGTACGTACCATCGCCATGGATGCAACCGAAGGTTTGGTTCGTGGAATGAAAGTTGTTGACACTGGAGCTCCAATCAAAATGCCTGTTGGCGAGGAAATCAAAGGCCGTGTATTCAACGTAGTTGGTGGGGCCATTGATGGTATTCAAGAATTGGACACAACAAACGGACGCCCTATCCATAATGTACCGCCAAGATTTGACGAGCTTTCTACCGAAACCGAAGTTCTATTCACCGGTATCAAAGTTATCGACTTATTGGAGCCCTACGCAAAAGGAGGTAAAATCGGTTTGTTCGGTGGTGCCGGCGTGGGTAAAACAGTATTGATTCAGGAATTAATCAACAATATAGCAAAGGGACACGGCGGTCTATCTGTATTTGCCGGTGTAGGTGAGCGTACACGTGAAGGAAATGACTTGTTGCGTGAGATGTTGGAATCGGGCATTATCAAATACGGCGAACATTTCATGGAAGGCATGGAAAAAGGCGAATGGCCTTTAGACCAAGTAGACAATGAATTGTTGAAAGAATCTAAATGTACGTTTGTTTTTGGTCAGATGAACGAGCCTCCAGGAGCACGTGCACGTGTAGCTTTATCCGGTCTTACTGTAGCGGAGTACTTCCGTGACGGCGATGGCCAAGGCCAAGGACGTGACGTATTGTTCTTCATCGACAATATCTTCCGTTTTACACAAGCGGGCTCTGAGGTATCTGCCCTTCTAGGCCGTATGCCTTCAGCCGTAGGTTATCAGCCGACATTGGCAACAGAGATGGGTTTGATGCAAGAGCGTATTACGTCGACTAAGAACGGATCTATTACTTCTGTACAAGCAGTATATGTGCCTGCCGATGACTTGACAGACCCTGCTCCGGCAACAACGTTTGCCCACTTGGATGCGACTACGGTATTGTCACGTAAAATCGCCGAGCTAGGTATCTACCCTGCGGTTGACCCGTTGGATTCCACTTCTCGCATCTTATCGCCAGCCGTATTAGGCGAAGAGCACTACAACACTGCACAACGCGTAAAAGAGATCTTGCAACGCTATAAAGAGCTTCAAGATATTATTGCCATCTTAGGTATGGATGAACTGTCTGAAGAAGATAAATTAACTGTCCACCGCGCACGCCGTGTACAACGTTTCTTGTCACAACCGTTCCACGTAGCGGAGCAGTTCACAGGATTAAAAGGGGTATTGGTCGATATCAAAGATACCATCAAAGGGTTCAACATGATTATCGACGGCGAAGTGGATGAATATCCAGAAGCTGCTTTCAACTTGGTCGGCAGCATCGAAGATGCTATTGAAAAAGGTAAAAAATTATTGGCGGAAGCTGTTTAATTAGAGATTAGACATAAGATATGAGACGATAGATTCTTCTATTATCTCATATCTATTAAAGATAATAAATCTAAAATCTAATGTCTATCATCTAAAATCTAAACAAATGAAATTAACAATCATTACTCCTGATAAATTAGCGTACGAAGGCGACGTTTCGGCCGTGACCGTTCCCGGTAGTGCTGGTTCTTTTCAAATCTTGAGAGACCACGCGGCCATCGTATCTACTTTAGAAGATGGAAAAGTTATTATTCGTGACGCAAAAGGCGAAACCGTTTTGACCATTAAAGGCGGAGTCGTAGAAGCAAAGGACAATAATATTACCGTCCTTGCAGAAGGAATCGTCGAAGGGTAATAAAAAAAGCTCCTTTGGAAAAAGCCCTTAAAACATTTTTGTTTTAAGGGCTTTTTCATGGACAGCTATGGTCGTTTTTCGAGATCCGGAGATTTCAGCACGACATATCTATTGTCCATCAAACGAGCTCTTTTCGAGGCTACTTTTTCACAACTTTTTTAAGAATTACCCAATTTTAGGAAGAATTTCAACCCTTTGTCCAAAAATTTCAATTTTATATTTTTATACCAATTTTAATTTTAGTCTTCATGTATAAAAATTAAAATATATTTATATAAACAAAAACAAAATAATATTCTAATATAAATAATTATTCGAAATATAAAACTTTTTTAAAATACTTTGTTTAGCTATTGTAAACAATTTTTAATAGCGGTAACTTAACAAAAGTAAATTTGGTCAGCCTGTATTCCTTTTGAGGAGAAGAACATTTTGGAATAGGCAATAGCAATTAAAACATATGCAATACTATAACCAAGACACGTACATTTATTTCGACAGGGAGTTTGTGAAGGCCGTAGATGCCGGAACAGATCTTTTTGGCCAATCGCTCCATTACGGATACGGTGCGTTTGAGGGATTAAGAGCATATAGTTCACACCACGGCACGCGCATCTTTAAAGCTGAAGAGCATTTTCGTCGACTCAAAAAATCATGCGAGGCCATCAATCTTCCCTATCATTGGGACAATCAGCATTTGATTGACAAATCTTACGAATTGTTGGAAGTGAACAATCTCCGGGCAGCCTATATCCGTCCGTTGGTTTTTTCGGGTTCCAACATGCACCTCACATCGGCCAAAGAAGCTAAGATCATGATCGCGGCTTGGGAATGGGGACCATATCTAGGCCATAACCTGCTACGGGTATGTACGTCCAAAATCGAACGCCCGAACCCAAAATCCTTCCACGTGGAAGCGAAAGTATCCGGACAATATATTAATTCCATTTTGGCCACGACAGATGCCATCAAAAACGGATATGATGAAGCCTTGTTATTGGATCAGGACGGATTTGTAGCACAAGCATCCAGCGAGAACCTCTTTTTAGAAAAAGATTTCAAAATCTACACACCGCCACTGGGCAATATTTTCCCAGGCATTACCCGGCAAACGGTCATTGATATCTGCAAAAGCTTCCAAATTGATGTGATCGAGAAAAGATTAACTATTCGAGATGTACACGAAGCTGATAGCGCCTTTTTATGTGGTACGGCCGCAGAAATCATCGGCATCAAAGAGGTGGATAATATCAGTTATAAAGAGGATTGGGAGCATACTATTGGGGCTTCCATTCAACGGAAATATAAAAAATTAGTATTAGAAGAAGAGAATTATGAAGTCATCATCTGACACAGAAAAAGCATTAAACAAATACAGTCGTATTTTCACGCAGGACGAAACACAACCTGCCGCAAAGGCCATGTTATACGGCATCGGGCTTACCGATGAGGATATGAACAAAGCACAGGTGGGTATTGCCAGCATGGGATACGATGGCAATACCTGTAACATGCACTTGAACGATCTGGCACGAGATGTAAAAAGAGGTGTATGGGATAATGGATTAGTAGGGCTTACATTTGGCACTATTGGTGTAAGTGACGGCATGAGCAATGGGACAGACGGTATGCGCTATTCCCTCGTTTCACGCGATGTGATTGCCGACAGTATTGAGACGATATGTGGTGGACAATACTATGACGGGCTGATTACGATCCCCGGTTGCGACAAAAATATGCCAGGCTCCATCATGGCTATGGCTCGCTTAGATCGTCCATCGATTATGGTTTATGGGGGAACGATTGCACCCGGCCACTATAAGGGACAAGAACTAAACATTGTCTCTGCTTTCGAGGCGTTAGGTCAACGTGTCTGTGGCAACCTATCCGATGAAGACTACGAAGGCATTATCAAACACACCTGTCCCGGAGCGGGAGCCTGTGGTGGCATGTACACCGCCAATACAATGGCATCCGCCATTGAAGCCCTGGGCATGAGTCTGCCTTACTCCTCTTCCAACCCTGCTGTTTCAGAAGAGAAAAAAGCAGAGTGCTTGGAAGCAGGTAAATACATCAAAATCCTGTTGGAAAAAGATATCAAGCCTTCGGACATCATGACGCGTAAAGCATTTGAAAATGCGCTACGCACCATCATTATATTGGGAGGTAGTACCAATGCGGTATTACACTTTATCGCTATCGGTAAATCTGTGGGTGTAGATATTACACAAGATGATTTCCAGCGTATGTCCGATCAAACACCAGTATTGGCAGACTTTAAGCCTTCTGGCAAATACTTGATGCAGGATCTGCACCAATACGGAGGAACACCTGCTGTGTTGCGTTATTTACTCGATGAAGGGTTATTGCACGGCGATTGTCTGACCGTTACCGGAAAAACAGTAGCAGAGAACCTCGAAGGCATTAAATCCGTCATCGACTACAATCAACCGATCGTGCAACCACTCAGCAATCCGATAAAAGCGACAGGACACCTGCAAATCTTATATGGAAACTTGGCAGAGAAAGGTTCTGTAGCCAAAATTTCCGGAAAAGAGGGTGAACGCTTTGTAGGGCCGGCACGTGTGTTCGATGGCGAGCATGACCTAGTAGCTGGCGTATCTTCCGGCAGAATCAAACCCGGTGATGTTGTGGTGATTAAAAACGAGGGGCCTAAAGGAGCCCCGGGAATGCCTGAAATGTTGAAACCAACTGCTTTGATCATCGGAGCAGGATTAGGAAAGTCTGTCGCATTGATTACAGACGGACGCTTCTCGGGCGGAACACACGGATTTGTCGTGGGCCACATCACGCCTGAAGCCTATGAAGGTGGTCTGATCGGCTTGGTCGAAGATGATGACATCATCGAAATTGATGCCGTGAACAACACATTGAATCTGAAAGTGTCCGATGACGTTATCGCACAACGTCGTGCCAATTGGCAACAACCTGCGTTAAAAGTGAGCAAGGGGGTTTTATACAAATACGCGAAAACAGTTGCCGATGCATCGCAAGGTTGCGTGACGGACCTTTAATGACAGTAAAGATTAAAGAGCAAGGAACAAAGAAAGACTATAATACACCTTCCTTAATCCTTGTTCCTTACTCCTTTATCTAAAATACTAATATCTCAATACGAAAAAAATGAGTACACTGGAAAAAACGGAAACAAAGCAAACATTAGAACCAAAGACCACAACACAGATAAGTGGCTCTGTTGCCGTTCTGGAAGCTTTGATCCAAGAAGGAGTAGATACCATATTCGGGTATCCGGGAGGGGCAATCATGCCTATCTATGATGCGTTGTATGATTACAATGATCAATTAAAGCATATCCTCGTCCGTCATGAACAGGGCGGCATACATGCTGCGCAAGGTTATGCACGTACTTCCGGTCGTGTGGGAGTGGCTTTCGCCACAAGTGGGCCGGGAGCAACTAATTTGGTCACGGGTCTTGCTGACGCCATGATCGACAGTAACCCTATTGTCTGTGTCACTGGTCAAGTGTTCGCTTCTCTATTGGGAACCGATGCTTTTCAGGAGACCGATGTGATCAATATTACGACTCCCGTCACCAAGTGGAACTATCAAGTGACGGATGCCACTGAAATCCCAAGTGTATTGGCTAAGGCATTCTATATCGCACGGACAGGACGGCCCGGTCCGGTATTGATTGATATCACTAAAAATGCCCAAATACAGCTGTTCGACTATGAGGGCTACAAGAAATGCGACCATGTACGTAGTTACAGACCTGCTCCCATTGTGCGGAAAGAATATATTGAGCAAGCTGCCCAAGTCATCAACGAAGCCAAGAAACCTTTTGTACTATTTGGACAAGGAATTATCTTGGGTCAGGCAGAAAAAGAATTTAAGGCCTTTATCGAAAAAGGCGGATTCCCTGCCGCTACAACCGTTATGGGGTTAAGTGCATTGGAAACCGACCACCCACAACATGTTGGTATGTTGGGTATGCACGGAAACTACGCCCCTAACGTCATGACCAACGAATGTGATGTATTGATAGCCGTTGGTATGCGTTTCGACGATCGGGTGACCGGACGTTTGGATAAATATGCTAAACAAGCCAAAGTTGTCCATTTAGACATTGACCCTGCCGAAATCGATAAAAATGTCAAAACAACTGTGCCGGTTTGGGGCGACTGTAAAGAAACCCTCCCCCTATTGACGTCTCTGATTGCACAAGGAGATCATGCTGCTTGGCTACAACAGTTCCGTGAACTGGAAAAAGAAGAAGTCAAGGAAGTCATCCACGATGAGTTGAATCCAACCTCTGATATCATGACCATGGGTGAGGTCATCAAAACCTTAAACGAATTGACCGGTGGTGATGCTGTCATCGTTACCGACGTCGGACAGCATCAAATGGTCGCTTGTCGCTATGCCAAATTCAACCAATCCAAATCCAACGTAACCTCGGGCGGATTGGGCACAATGGGCTTTGGATTACCGGCAGCCATCGGCGCTTGGTACGGTGCTCCGGAACGGGATATCATTTTGGTTGTTGGTGATGGTGGTATTCAGATGACTATCCAGGAATTAGGCACTATCATGCAGTTTGGCGCAAAAGTAAAAATTCTGGTGCTCAATAATCATTTCTTAGGCATGGTACGTCAGTGGCAACAGCTTTTCAATGACAAACGTTACTCTTTTGTAGACATTACCAGTCCTGATTTTGTCGCCGTGGCAAAAGGATACTATATCGACGGGAACAGCATTTCCGAGCGTAAGGATCTTCATGCTGCGTTACAGACAATGTTAGCTCACGACAGCTCTTATCTATTGGAAGTTATGGTAGGAAAAGAAAACAATGTGTTCCCAATGGTGCCGCAAGGAGCAAGCGTTTCAGAAATTAGATTGAAGTAAAATGGAAAAACAAGAATACACAATTACCTTATATACGGAGAACTCTATCGGTATGATAGGCCGTATCTCCGGCATCTTTTCCAGAAGGAAAATCAACATCGAAAGCCTAAATACTTCTCCATCCGAAGTAGAGGGTATCCATCGCTTCACAATTTTAATCCATGAGAGCGAAGAAGTAGCACGTAAACTGTGTACACAGATTGAAAAGCAGGTTGAAGTGTTAAAAGCATATTACAACACCAATGATGAGCTCATCTGGCAAGAACAGGCACTTTATAAAGTTCCAACGGATATTGTTGCTGAAAAAGCGCCGGTAGAACGCCTACTACGTCAATACGGAGCTTCGGCAGTGGTCATTCGCAATGATTACACAGTATTTGAGACAGCTGGTCATCGTGAAGAAATAGATCGCCTGACGGCAGCCTTAGGCGAATACAAACTCATCGAATTTGTGCGTGGCGCACGTATTGCCATCATCAAAGACAGTGCAGGCTTCCACTCCAAATTGAAACAGTTTGAACGCGAAGAACCTGCTCCAGAAATCGTCGAAAATGAATATCTCGATCAACGGGATGATGTGTTTACCATGTAAGGAACAAGGAGAAAGGAACAAAGACAAAAGACTACGGAAAATCAGTCTTTCATCTTTAATCTAATAAAAAATGAAAGAAATATTCAACTTTATCATAGATAGCCGAAAAGCTTTTATCCGGTTATTGGATGAACTTACGCTAGATGAACTCAACCAGATCCCAGAAGGATTCAACAACAACATTATTTGGAATTTTGGACATATTGTCGTCAGCACACAAACTTTGTGTTATGTACGGACGGGTATTACGACCGACACTTCATGGGTCAAGTATTTGGACGCCTACAAAAAAGGTTCAAAACCACAATATACTGTTTCAGCTGAAGAAGTCGCTGATCTAAAAGTATTGGCCATCTCTACAATAGAAAAAATTGAAGCCGATTATAACAAAGGCACATTTGCGACGATACAGCCATACGATACGGCAACCTACGGCTCCATATTAAATAGTTTTGCCGACGTATTGATCACAACATCCGGTCACGACAACCTGCACCTTGGCTATGCTATAGCGCAGCGGAGAATAATAAAAATCCTCCCCTAGCCCCTCCAAAGGAGGGGAATTCCCATCTGTCGAATTGGCAGAAGGTTAGTAGGGGACAAAAAGTAATCAAAAAAATCAGTGTAATCAAAAAAAACAAAAAAATACAATGGCAAATTATTTCAACACATTACCTCTTAGAGAGCAATTAAAGCAATTAGGTCAGGCAGAATTCATGGATTCAGCTGAGTTCGCAGACGGCGTTAACGCTTTGAAAGGTAAAAAAATCGTAATCGTGGGCTGTGGTGCCCAAGGCCTGAACCAAGGTTTAAACCTGCGCGACAGCGGATTGGACGTATCTTACGCATTACGTAAAGAAGCTATTGAACAAAAAAGAGACTCTTGGAAAAATGCTACCAACAACAATTTCAACGTTGGTACATACGAAGAATTAATCCCTACAGCGGATTTGGTGATCAACCTAACCCCCGATAAACAGCACACCTCCGTTATCAATGCGGTACAACCCTTAATGAAACAAGGTGCCACTCTATCCTATTCCCACGGTTTCAACATTGTGGAAGAAGGTATGCAAATCCGCAAGGATATCACTGTGATTATGGTGGCTCCTAAATGCCCGGGTTCAGAAGTACGTGCAGAGTACTTAAGAGGGTTTGGTGTTCCTACTTTGATAGCTGTACACCCTGAAAATGATCCTGAAGGAAAAGGTTGGCCCTATGCCAAAGCCTATTGCGTGGGTACAGGTGGTCACCGTGCCGGTGTATTGAAATCGTCTTTTGTAGCCGAAGTAAAATCCGATTTAATGGGTGAGCAAACCATCCTGTGTGGTTTGTTGCAGACAGGCTCTATTCTTTCTTTTGACAAAATGGTCGAAAAAGGAATCGATGCAGGATATGCTTCCAAATTGGTACAATACGGCGTGGAAGTTATTACTGAAGCGTTGAAACACGGGGGTGTTAGCGGTATGATGGACAGACTTTCCAACCCTGCAAAAATCAAAGCATTCCAAGTGTCTGAGGAATTAAAAGACATCATGCGCCCATTGTTCCAGAAACACCAAGACGACATCATGTCCGGCGAATTCAGCAAGACCATGATGGAAGACTGGGCCAATGGTGATGCCAACCTATTAAAGTGGAGAGCAGAAACAGGAGAAACAGCTTTTGAAAAAACACCTGCGGGCGATGTAAAAATCAACGAACAGGAATATTTCGACAATTACCTGTTGATGGTTGCATTCGTAAGAGCAGGTGTAGAATTAGCTTTTGAAACCATGGTAGAAGCAGGCATCAAACCCGAATCAGCATACTATGAATCTTTGCACGAAACACCGCTAATTGCCAACACTATTGCCCGTAAAAAACTTTTCGAAATGAACCGCGTTATTTCGGATACAGCAGAATATGGCTGTTATTTGTTCGACCAGGCATGTAAACCATTATTGGCCGACTTTATGAAAAAAGTAGATACCGACTTAGTGGGTAGAAATTTCAACGAAGGAAAAGATGGCTCAGTGGATAACGTACAGTTAGTACAAGTAAACGAGATTTTGCGCAACCACCCTGTGGAAATCGTGGGCGTAAAATTGCGCAAGGCCATGACGGCCATGAAAGCCATTAAAACTGTTTAATTTAGTAGTCAGTGGACAGTAGTCAGTTATCAGTAAGTAAGCAACAACTATCGGTGACTGACCACTGACAACTGATTACTGACAACTATAATAAAGAAGAGAGAAATGGGAAAAACATTAGTTGAAAAGATTTGGGACGCACATGTTGTCAAGAGTCAGGAGGGCTTCCCGGATATTTTATACATCGATACGCACCTGATTCATGAGGTCACTTCGCCACAGGCCTTTGATGGACTGCGCAAGCGGGGACTCCCTGTTTTTCGCCCGAACCAAACCGTAGCGACAGCGGATCACAATGTGCCTACTCTAAATCAGCACCTGCCTATCCGCGAAGAGCTATCGCGCTACCAAGTGGATATGCTAACCAAAAACTGTAAGGAATTTGGCGTGGAGCTCTATGGCCTAGGTCATCCGTATCAAGGTATTGTACACGTTATCGGACCGGAGTTGGGCATCACCCAACCGGGAAAAACGATGGTCTGTGGCGATAGCCACACGTCCACACATGGCGCTTTTGGGGCGATTGCTTTCGGTATCGGGACCTCGCAAGTAGAACAGGTGTTTGCGACACAGTGTCTATTACTCCAAAAACCGAAAACCATGAAAATCGAAGTCAATGGCGAATTGGCAAAGGGTGTTGGTGCGAAAGACATCGTTTTATACATCATTTCCAAGACGACCGCAGCGGGCGGAACAGGCTATTTTGTGGAATTTGCCGGTTCGGCCATCCGATCGTTGAGTATGGAAGGCCGAATGACCGTATGCAACATGAGTATCGAAATGGGTGCGCGTGGTGGGTTAATTGCACCGGATCAAACGACTTTTGATTATGTAAAAGGACGTGAATTTGCGCCTAAAGGTGAGGCATGGGACAAAGCAGTAGATTACTGGAAAACACTATATTCGGATGAGGATGCGCAATTTGATGCCGTATTGCAATTTGATGCCACGGATATACAACCGATGATTACCTACGGTACAAATCCGGGAATGGGTATCGGTATTTCAGATGCTATCCCCGCCACGGCTGATCAACCGGAATCCGAACAACCGTCGTATGAAAAAGCGCTTAACTACATGGGTTTTCATGACAATGAAAAACTCTTGGGACATCCGGTAGATTACGTGTTTATTGGTTCTTGCACCAACTCTCGAATTGAGGATTTGCGTGCCGTAGCGTCATTCGTAAAAGGCAAGAAGAAAGCAGACAATGTAGAAGTTTGGATCGTCCCTGGTTCTAAACAGGTAGAAGCACAGGCCAAACAAGAAGGCATCGACAAAATATTTGAAGAAGCCGGATTCACGTTGCGTGAACCAGGCTGTTCTGCTTGTTTGGGCATGAACGAAGATAAAATCCCAGCAGGAAAATATTGCATATCAACCTCCAATCGAAACTTTGAAGGCCGTCAAGGGCCAAACGCGCGCACCATGCTAGCCAGCCCGCTGACTGCCGCCGCCGCCGCCGTAGCCGGTAAAATTGTGGATGTAAGGGAAGTGATATAAATCAGCACTATGGCAGAAAACAAATTAGAGTTTAAACAGCCCAACCGCAAGCTTTTGGGAGATGTGGACAAGAAGGCTTTTCAAACGATGCTTCGTTTTGAGGAGTACCTCGCACAAACTTCTCTTTCCAAAACACATGCCGAGCTCATAAAAATTCGGGTATCGCAAATTAACGGCTGCTCCTATTGTATAGACAAGCACATCCAAGATGCCATACAATATGGTGAAATCCATAGACGTATCCATCTTTTGTCCGTTTGGCATGAGGCTCCCTGTTTTTCCAAAGAAGAGCGTGCGATATTGGCTTTATGCGATTGTATAACACTGATTCACCAACAAGGCGTACCAGACGATATCTACGACCAAGCTTTAGAGATTTTAGGACAGCAATATTTCACGGAAGTAATGATGGCTATCATCGCCATAAATGCTTGGAACAGGGTCGGAATCACAACTGGACGCATTCCGGAGATTTAATCCATCAATAGCTATGAACAGATTTGCATTCATAACCGTTTTAGTTTCGTGCGCAATGATAATGTGCACAAGCTGTGAGAAGGAAGAACCGAATCTGTGTGCCCTTGCGTGAAGACAGGAGCAGACAGCCCCATCAGAGATAATAAAAATGGTATTAGAAGTAGCTATATTGAATATTAAAACCGGACTTTCTCAAGAATTTGAAAAAGCATTTTCAAGAGCGGAGAAAATCATTAGCAATATGAAAGGCTACATTGCACATGAAATGAATAAATGCATAGAGCAAAATGACAAGTATATCCTTTTGGTACGATGGGAAACATTAGAAGATCACACAAATGGTTTTCGTCAGTCTGAAGAATATCAAGAATGGAAAGCACTACTTCATCATTTTTATGAACCATTTCCTATAGTAGAACACTATATTTAGAGGCACAAAGCTATATGGGAATCACAGTAATCAAAAAAATCAAGTAAATCACAGTACAGACGATGAAAAAATTTGAAACATTAACATCACGGGTAGTACCATTACCTATTGAAAACATCGATACCGACCAGATCATCCCGGCCCGCTTTCTAAAAGCGACCACACGTGAAGGATTCGGAGACAATCTGTTCCGGGATTGGCGTTATGACAGCAACAATCAGCCAAAAGCTGATTTCGTCATGAACAATCCCACCTATAGTGGTAAAATCCTTGTAGCGGGCAAGAATTTCGGTTGCGGTTCTTCACGGGAGCACGCTGCTTGGGCCATAGAAGATTACGGATTTGATGTAGTGATCAGCTCTTTCTTCGCAGATATTTTCAAAGGCAATGCTTTAAACAATGGCGTATTGCCCATTACTGTCCCTGAAGCCTTCTTAGAAAAAATCTTCGATACGGTCTTTGCCAATCCAAACACAGAGCTGACCGTTAATTTAGAAGCTCAAACGGTCACTATCAACGAAACAGGTGACAGCTTTGTGTTTGAAATTAACCCGTACAAGAAATCTTGCTTAATCAATGGCTATGATGACATTGATTATATCTTGAGCCAAAAAGAGTTAATCGAGGAGTTTGAACAGACAAGACCATTTTCTTATTACAGGCAATAACATGACATTCACTAATCCTCCCCTAACCCCTTCAAAAGAGGGGAATAGTTCCTCCTCTTTTGGGAGGTTAGGCGGGGATTTTGTGCATATCGCCCATTTGCATCTCCAATACGCCGGACAAGTTGTTCTACAAGATTTTAATTGGGACATACGGAGAGGAGAAAACTGGGTAATCGGTGGAAAAAGCGGTACGGGAAAGACGTCCTTGGCAAAAGCCATTAACGGACAGGAAAAATTCTCAGGTGAAATTTCGTTTCACTTTGATGAACAACTCAACTCACCTGCCCGCACCTATTATGTATCCAATTGGTATCAGTTCACCAATTTAGAGGGTGACCGCAACTTCTATTACCAACAACGATACAACAAGTTTCAGAAAAACGATACACTGACCGTGTATGCCGACTTGTTGCATTTCGGCAAAAAAAACAGTCTCCGGTATGAAGAGGCTGAACCTATCTTACGAGCATTGGGCTTTGAAAACTGTAAGGATACACAATTGATCGAGCTATCCAGTGGTGAGCACAAAAAACTACAGTTAGTACAAGCTCTTTGGCTTTGCCCACAGCTCTTGATTATCGATGAACCTTTTACCGGCTTAGACAAACAATCCAGAGCCAATCTTTTGGATATATTCAACGAGGTAACGACTAAAGGGACAACCTTAGTTTTAATTACAAACGATTCTCGGCTTCCTTCCTGCATCAACCGTTTCGCCGAAATCGAAAATGGCCAACTCAAAGAGGTAGAGAGTGCAAACCATTTTTCGCGAGATGCCGTTCGTGAGAAGAAACCTCTACCCTATTTTTTACAACAGGAACCGGAAGTCACCAACAACACCATGGTCGAACTTAAAAACGTGTCCGTTCGCTATGGCGAAAAAGTCGTGCTGAAAAATGTAAGTTGGACGGTACGGGCAGGTGAGAAATGGTTGTTGCAAGGGCCAAACGGTTCAGGCAAATCTACGTTATTGAGCCTTTTGAACGGCGATCATCCGCAGGCTTATGCTGCGGACATTTGGCTATTCGGCACCAAAAGAGGTTCAGGAGAAAGTATTTGGGATATCAAGGAAAAAATCGGCATTATATCCCCCGAAATGCATTGGTATTTTGACAAAAGTGCCACGGTATGGCATACGGTAGCATCGGGATTTTACGACAGCATCGGATGGTTTATCGATGTCAAATACGAAGAGAAAAAGCGGATGGAGCAATTGTTGGATTTTTTTGACTTATTGCCCTACAAAAATCAATTGCTCCATACTTTACCGTTGGGAAAACAGCGTTTGACGTTATTGGCCCGTACCATTATAAAGAATCCGCAATTATTGATTTTGGACGAACCTTGTCAAGGTTTAGATATTGCGCAAACAACACATTTCAATGCAGTAGTAGACGAGCTATGTGCACATGGCAAAACATTAATTTACGTGGGACATTACGAATCACAATTACCGTCCTGTATAGATCATAAATTGATCTTGGAAAAAGGGGAAATAATTCTGGAATGTGATAATTTGAAGATTTTGAAATAAATGCAGGGACAATCCCTTGTGGTTGCCCAATTTAATGATCAGTATAAACAAAGAATTTAGGAAGTAAACAACATGAAAAAAAATATTTTAATCATTCCCGGCGACGGGATCGGACAAGAGGTAACCACATGGGGGAAACAGATTTTAGAGGCCATTGCACACAAATATGGCCATGTCTTTGTTTTTGACGAAGCCATTATGGGCCATACGGCGATTGAGGCTACAGGCAATCCACTTCCAGACGACACATTGGCCAAAGCAAAAGCATCGGATGCCATCTTATTCGGCGCTATTGGCCATGCCAAATATGACAACGATCCTTCGGCCAAGGTACGCCCAGAGCAAGGATTGTTGAAAATTCGTAAAGAATTGGGCTTATATGCCAACCTGCGCCCTATCTTGTTGTTTGACGAACTGTTGGATGCCTCCAGTTTGAAGCCCGAAGTACTACGCGGAACAGATATTTTGTTCTTCCGCGAATTGACCGGCGACGTCTATTTTGGGGAGAAGAAGCGCAATGAGGACAATACCTTCGCCTCTGATTTAATGAACTATCACCGCTATGAAGTAGAACGCATCACGCGTAAAGCCTATGATGCGGCACGAACAAGAAGCAAGAAACTATGCTCTGTTGATAAGGCCAACGTTTTGGAAACATCCCGTTTATGGAGGGAGGTTGTACAGGAAATAGCACAGGAATATCCAGATGTGGAAACCGAACACATGTTTATCGACAATGCAGCCATGCAATTAGTCAAAAATCCGAAAAAATTTGATGTAGTGTTAACAGCCAATCTCTTTGGCGATATCCTCACCGATGAAGCATCACAGATTGCTGGGTCGATGGGCATGCTAGCATCCGCTTCCGTTGGTGATGGCACGGGCTTTTTTGAACCTATTCATGGCTCAGCCCACGACATTGCCGGACAGAACAAGGCAAATCCTTTAGCTTCTATCCTATCTGCCGCATTAATGCTCGATATTGCGTTCGGCCTGCAAGACGAAGCCAAAACCGTAACTACTGCTGTAGCCGACACTTTAAAAGCCGGATGGCGCACGGGTGACATTGCCAACGCAACAACACCTGCCGATAAAATATTGGGAACAAATGAAATGGGAGCTAAAGTGCTTAAATTTTTAATTGGATAATTTGATGATTTGGAAATTAATCAATTTGGAGATCTGATGATTTGAAAATTTGGAAATGAATTGTAGACTTGCAAAACATTTCAAATTTTCTCATTCGCAAATTCCCTAATTTTCTCATTCGCAAATTTTCACATTATGTTTTAATTTTTTAATTTTAAACTATGTTACACGATCCGAATCACTTATATATTTTCGACACGACCCTACGCGATGGCGAACAAGTCCCTGGCTGTCAATTGACTACTCCCGAAAAAATTGAACTGGCCAAAGACTTGGAAAAACTAGGTGTAGATATCATCGAGGCGGGCTTTCCTGTTTCTAGTCCTGGCGATTTCCAGTCTGTTGTAGAACTCTCCAAGGCTGTAAATGATGTGATTATCTGTGCGCTGACGAGAGCCAATAAAAACGATATCGATGTGGCGGCACATGCCTTGCAATACGCCAAAAGACCACGTATCCATACCGGCATCGGTTCTTCGGACATGCATATCAAATACAAATTCAACTCTACACGGGAAGAAATTCTGGAACGCGCCGTGACAGCCGTCAAGCACGCCAAATCTTATGTGGAAGACGTGGAATTTTATGCAGAGGATGCCGGACGTGCCAATTTGGAATATTTAGCGCAAATGGTAGAAGCGGTGATTGCCGCAGGTGCTACAGTCGTTAATATCCCTGATACTAATGGTTATTGCCTGCCCGATCAATATGGTGCCAAAATCAAGTATCTGAAAGAAAACGTAAAAAACATAGATCAAGCCATCATTTCTGCCCACTGCCACAACGATTTGGGGTTAGCTACTGCCAATTCTATCGCCGCTGTTCAAAATGGCGCACGTCAAATCGAATGTACCATCAACGGTATCGGTGAACGTGCTGGAAATACTTCTTTAGAGGAGGTTGCGATGATATTGAAGGTGCATAACCAAACATTCGGGGGGCTGACCTCCAACATAAATAGCAAGATGTTCACATTTATATCACGCAAAGTCAGTACCATGATGAATATGCCTGTGCAACCCAACAAAGCCATAGTCGGTCGCAATGCCTTTGCACACAGTTCCGGCATTCACCAAGATGGTTTCCTAAAGCACCGTGAAAACTACGAGATCATCCGTCCAGAAGATGTAGGATTAGAAGAAGCGGATATTATCCTCACTGCTCGCTCCGGTCGCCATGCTCTAAAACATCACCTAGAACGGTTGGGGTATCAAGTGGATAAAGAAGTTTTAGCGACAGTGTATGAAAAGTTTCTTGTATTGGCCGATGCTAAGAAAGAGATCAATGATGAGGACCTCCATTCGTTAGTGAAATAGAATATTGTTAGACATGAGATATGAGATGTTAGATATAAGAAGTTAGATGTGAGAGCGGATTTTCGGCTTTAAATCTGCTATCCTTTGTTTCAAGCCTAATATCTCTTGTCTTAGGTCTATAATCTTGTGTCTCCTATCTAAATACTAAGAAAAATGGCCAAGCACCTGCAATTTGGAAGATTCGGAGAACAGGAAGCTAGACATTATTTAGAAGCACAGGGGTACCAGATTTTGGAAATCAATTGGCGATACAAACATTGGGAAGTGGACATCATCGCTAAGGACGGTGATGTATTGGCATTCATTGAAGTAAAAAGCCGTACATCGGTAGCCTTTGGCGAACCTTGCAGCTTTGTCGACCGGAAAAAAGAAAAAAACCTTATGAAAGTTGCCTTAGCATACTTAAGCATAAGTAGTCATCAAGGCGATATCCGCTTTGATATCGTATCTATTTATGTTCAAAAGGACAGAGAAAACCGTATCGAGCTCATTAAAGACGCCTTTTGGGGTTATTAAAACGCACTGTTTTCTACTCTTTAAATTTTAGTGCACTGGTGATTTCACGTCCTTTTTGCATAAATGCTTCCCGATCTTTAAAAAGAATAAAAGACCATACGTTGGCCACATTGTCTTGATGCAAATAGCTCACCACACAAGTCTTGTTGTCTCCTGCAAATGTAGACCCCGGCGTCACCATGGATACCAATGCCCAATCTCCATTAAAATCTCTTTTCACCTCGTCAGGACGAGGTGACATGACACGTTTGGCCAATTCAGGTATTTGCACGGAGCGATCGGACACATTAGACAATACAGCTAAAAAAATGGTATACGCGGTATGGATATCATTGGGATCCAGTATAGTCCCCTTGCCTCCACCCGATGCATTCAAACTGTCAATACGCTTTTTTTCCATCTGAAGAGCTAATGTATCTATTAGATCTATCCTATAACGCACCTCTATGTCGGCAACGGTATCTTTATAAGCAATAGAATAGCTCATCTGCGTATTTTCTATGACAGGAACTGTTGCAAATCCCTCAGGTGGTGTAAATTGAATACCCGTCTTTTTTACAGCTTCATGAAAATCAGAAACTTGTGCTTCACTTTGGTCTACCCTCAGCACAAGTTGAAAAAATATCATAATCAAGGCTAGCTTAGGTGTCTTCATATCGATTATTTATAATGCAAGGTAATCACTTCCAACTAGATTATCAACAATTTATATTGCACTCCATCAAGCGTAAATAGTTCATCTGTATATGCAATATAATCGTATCCGCATATAAAACGAATTATTCAGGAATATATGTTTATCAAGATTTCATGATTACTTCGCAATTTATTTAGCTCCCCTCCACCTTCAAGGGCTGTTTTATAGCAGAAATAATAGTAAATTTGAGCACTTTATCTATTAACATGGATTTATCAACACTAAACATCGATTCGCTACAGGCAAAAGAAAGGATAAAAGACGTTGTCACCCGTACTCCTTTGCAATACAATATTCATCTTTCTGAAAAATACGGCGCCGAGATCTATCTGAAACGTGAGGATCTACAGGTCGTCCGTTCATACAAGCTTCGTGGTGCTTTCAATAAGATCAGTAGCTTATCAGAAGCGGAAAGAGTGCGTGGTGTGGTTTGTGCAAGTGCCGGCAACCACGCACAGGGCGTAGCCTTCTCCTGCAAAAAATTAGATATCAAAGGTGTGATTTTCATGCCGGGGCCAACACCCCGTCAAAAAATCACCCAAACCGAAATGTGGGGCAACGGCAATATTGAAATCGTATTGACCGGGGATACTTTCGATGATTGCCAAAAAGCGGCATTGGAATATGCCGAACAACACAGCATGACCTTTATTCCTCCTTTTGATGATCTTAAGGTCATCGAAGGACAAGGAACGGTTGCCGTGGAAATCTTGGAAGATCTACCCGATGTTGAGGCCATCTTCATCCCTATTGGGGGCGGTGGATTATCATCAGGGTTGGGTTATCATATGCGGAAATATGCGCCGTATGCCAAGCTTTATGGCGTAGAGCCTGAAGGTGCGCCATCCATGCAAGCTGCGCTTGCTCATGGAGGTCCTATCGAATTAGAGCATATCAACAAATTTGTGGATGGCGCCGCCGTGAAAAAAATCGGTACGTTAACGTACAATATCAGTAGCCAGTTGTTGGATTCCGTTAAATCCGTTCCTGAAGGAAAAATCTGTACAACTATACTGCAATTGTACAACAAGGATGCTATCGTGGTAGAACCTGCCGGAGCATTGTCCGTAGCGGCCTTAGAATTCCACAAAGAGGAAATCAAGGGTAAGAAAGTAGTTTGTATTGTGTCCGGGGGAAACAACGATATCGACCGCATGAGTGAAATCAAAGAAATGTCTTTGCTGTATGAAGGGTTCAAGCATTATTTTATCGTCCGTTTTCCGCAACGTCCCGGAGCATTACGCCTTTTGGTAACGGAAGTATTAGGGCCAAAAGACGATATCACCCGCTTTGAATATATCAAGAAAACCGAACGCGAAAGAGGTCCAGCGTTAATCGGTATTGAATTGAATGATCCCAAAGATTACATAACGTTCATTGAGCGCATGAAAGCCTATAAATTTGACTTTATCGAGGTCAACAAGGACCAAACGCTGTTTGAATATTTGGTATAATAAAACCGTTCGTAGCGTCTTGCTACGAACGGTTTTTGTTTTCAAGATATCCCCCCATCTCATTTATATTTTGGGTCTAATGACATATCACCGTATAGCTCATAAAATAAGTCATATAGTTTGCGATCGTATTCCTTGAGCTGGCTTCTGGTACCGATTTCGTTGTAAATACCATCTGCTCCATTGGGATTGGTTCTTGCCACATCAAAATATACCTGTGTGCCTACCGCCCAATACTCTTCCGGATTACTTCCCGCATAGGTATTTAGCCACAGGCCTTGAAGCCTTGCCTCATTCCATAATGTCGACACCCGTTGCCTGAAACCTGTGTCCACCGTTTCCAAAGCAAAATTCTTAATGGCATGCGCAAACTCGTGTACAACGATGTTTTCGTTGGGATATCTATCCCATGCATTCATCAGCACATCTCCTTCATGAAAACCACAGGTTGCCCCGACAGCATTAGGCCCATATCCTCCTGCATAGCGCTTGGCATCCCAATTTTTATTCCAAAAAGGAAAGATATCCGGATATTCATTATTGCCGAAGATCACCAGTGAAATACGATTTTGATACAATGCTCCCAAGAGGTCGTGCTTCTTATTCGTCAGCAAGGTATTACATATTTCCCGCACCGCAAACAATGCCTCATCAGCTACATTAGCACGGCCCAATATAGGTAAGGTTTTTCCTCCATGATTCGTTAAAGGGAGATATTTCACAAAGAATGTCGTATCAATCCCAAAATGATCAACCAACGTGTCCGGAATAGCCGATACAGCACCTTCCGGAGCCAATGCTATCGCCAAAGGAGCATTTCTATCCGTACATCCAAGTAAGCCCCACCAAAGTCCAACAAGTATGAAGATAAATATTTCTTTGATGTTGTAGCTTTTATTTTTCATATCTATTAATAATTAGAAAAGCATGAATTGCAAAAAGAAATCTTTCTAAATTCCTGTTTAACATGGCTTAAATGGAAGCCACGCCATCTCTACCGACACGCACCAATTTCCAAAAAGCATCTGTACCCAAAACCATTTGTGCGTTCCAAAAAGCAAAAATCCGATCAGGGGTTATTTCCCCTCTTGCCAGCCTTCTTTGCATAAACAACGCTCCGTGCAAGCTATACCAAACATCCCCTAGTTCAAAAACTTGTTTATAATCATCTCTAAGTTCACTGTTATATGTCGCAAAACAGGTATTGTTAGCTTCTTTTCTCCAAATGAAAAGCAGTTTTAATTTGCGTTCCATATCATGGATACAATCTTCATCCAACATACTTTGCAAGAGAGAGGTAGTAGTCACTTGCGTGCCATCTCGCCATCGCTTGTATTGTTGATCAGCCTGCAATTCGCTTATAAAATGGGTCAAATCCATATTGCTCGTAAAAACGTTAGTCTGTGATCGATCATATTATTTCTTTCGTTCATAAAACAAAATCATCCCACAAACCGTTTATATTACATATCGTCACAATTTAAAAAAATAAATGCTATGAAAAAAGTCATTCTTATATGCAGTTTACTCACCTTGGTATGCTCCATTGCGTGGGCACAAAGCGATAAAAGTAAAAGGCCAAGCCCACCAGACAGCGTGAAGGTCACGACGGATGATGGTGTTACCATCGAAATCCATTACAGTAAGCCTTCGCTCAAAGGACGAGAAATCGGTGTCGATGTCGCTCCGATCAATAAAATATGGCGTACCGGTGCCAATGAGGCAACAACCATCCAAGTGGATAAGAATGTAACAGTCGAAGGACAAGAGCTTGCAGCAGGCAAATACAGCCTTCACAGCATACCGGGAGAAGAAAAAACGACCATTATCTTCAATAAAGTATGGCAGAAATGGGGAACACAATATGATGAAAAAGAAGATGCCGTACGGGTAACCGTAGCCAATGCCACCAGCAGTGTTGCGCAAGAGCAGTTTAAAATTGACATTTTGCCCTCTGGTTTGGTTACGTTGACCTGGGGCAGTTATGCGGTGCCTTTTACCATTAAAGCCACAAAATAATAAGAGAATAAGCAATAAAAAAGGGGGCTAGCCCCCTTTTTTATTGCTTATTCTTCAAATATTTCTCCAAAAACTGATCCTGCTCCCACAGGGTGTGCAAGATGCTTTCTTTTGCCGCATAACCATGCGACTCAAAAGGCAAGAGTACCATACGCACTGGAGCTCCCAGATTTTTCAAAGCTTGGAAGTAACGTTCCGTCTGCAAGGTGAACGTGCCTGGATTGTTATCTGCATCCCCATGGATCAACAGCATCGGTGTTTTCATTTTGTGCGCATTCATGAAAGGCGACATTCGGTTGTACAGGCCCGGATCATCCCAGTAATTGCGCTGTTCCATTTGAAAGCCAAACGGAGTCAAGGTGCGGTTATACGCGCCTGATCGAGCTATTCCCACGGCAAATAAATCGGAGTGTGTCAACAAATTAGCCGTCATAAACGCCCCGTAAGAATGCCCTCCCACTCCTACTCTGCTTCTATCAATATACCCCAATTGATCAACCGCATCAATGGCTGCTTTCCCATTGGCCACCAATTGCTCAATAAAGGTGTCGTTCGGTTCCTGATCGCCTTCGCCAATAATCGGAAAAGCAGCATCATCCAAAACAGCATACCCTTTTGTCACCCAATACACAAATGAACCATAGTATGGAAATGTAAATTCGTTCGGATTGGCTGTGCTTTGTCCCGCAGTAGCGCGGTCCTTATACTCGGTTGGGTAGGCCCAAACCAACAAAGGAAGCTTTTCAGTTTTACCCTCTCTATCATATCCGGCCGGAAGATACAACGTACCAGATAAATCCACGCCGTCTTCACGTTTATAGTGTATCACTTCTTTATGCACACCTTCCAGGCCTTTAAAAGGATTTTCAAACCGTGCTAAAGCCGTAGTCTTACCAGTCTTAATGTTTTTTAGATAATAATTGGGATATTCTGTAGGCGACTGTACCGAAATAAGGATATCACCTTTTTTGACATCCACTATAGAAGATATATCTTCTTTTTTACCCAGTGCATTGACTGTGTACAAGCGTTTCTTCTTCAAAGTCTTCAAGTCTAGCTCCTCGATAAAGGGGAACTGCCCTTCTTTAGTATGGCCGTCTCCCATCCAATATGTCTTTCCCTTATCTAAGTACATGACATAACTTCCATATGCATTACGTTCCATATGCACATGGCCCGGATGGCTGTATACATCTTGATAGTTTCGTTCTGACAACAAATGGCTATCTTTTGTTTCCGGATTCAAAAGGAAGATTTTTTCTTGACGGGTATCGTACCAACTGGTGTAAACCAATGCATGGCTTTTGTCACCCCATATCACTCTGGAATAACGATCGGCAACTTTAATCAAAGATTCCGGTTGTCCGCTGAACGGGGCATCCCAAGAAAAAAGCTCATCGCGGAATTCTACCTTTTTCGAGGCATCGCCCTCATCCAAAGCCTCCACGTAAGCGAGTGTTGCCGGTCTATCAGCTCGCCAAGACATGCTCCGTTTCCCTTTTCGGGTAGATGAAAAGCCCTTGGGTTGAATTTCATTTAGTGGCACTTCGTTAACCACCTTCACCAGCTTACCTTGCATATCATAGACAGCAGTCTCTTGCGGAAAACTGTATAACGGAACAATGTACGAAAAAGGACGTTTAATCGTGGTGACCATCAAATATTGCCCATCAGGTGAAAAGGACGTCTGATTATAAATAGCCTTGCCCAATAATTTGGTTTGCTGACCGTTTAGGTCTATGCTGTACAATTCAGATTGCGCCAATGTCTCAAAATTAGCTTCATCCTGCGGATTCTTGAGTAAGTCCTGATAGGTACGCAATTGTGATACTTGACCGCCGCTTGTCGACACAATCGGACCTGTCGGTATGTCTTTGCTGCTATCGATAAGCTTCGCACGATTGTTTGGTAGCCTATCCACCAGCAATTTGCGGCCATCCTTATACCAGACATAAGGCATACCCATATTGGCATTCAAGTCCGCATCGCTCAGCTTACGCGCCTGGGCCATTGCCAAATCAACATACCATAGCTCTACACCGGTATCTGTGGTATGGGTAAAGGCCAACAGTTTCCCATCGGGAGAAAAGCTTGTGTAAGCTATTCGAGGTTGTTCTGGTAAACCCGCCACCTGCACCTCTTCTGTTGTTCCTAATTTTTTTAATTTAATATTGTTCACATAGGTGAGCGTGCTGGAAATATTCGTCACCGGATTAATCCGCAAGCCAGCCAACCGCATCTCCTCCTGGTTCAGTTCATCCAGGCTTTTATAGGTTGACCGATAGGACAAAACCATCCAGCTCTTATCTTGGTTAAGCATTACGCCCGGCGGACGTTGAAAGTCGGCAAGCGCCAAAATTTCAGCACTCGGTTGTTGATAGGCGATATTTTCTTGGGCACATATTGCCCCGGCTCCTAAAAAAAAGATAAGCAGTAATTTAAAAATAATCTTCATCGTACTTAGATTTTTTTTGAAGTTAGTGATTTTTTTAGCAATCTACGATTTTCAAATATAAGATATCCTCCTACTACAAAACCAAGGAATGCCATAAAGAAACCAACCAACTGCGCTTCTGACAAATATATCCCGCCAATATCGAATTTATAATTAATTCGTATACATTCAATTAAAATCCGCTCAGCTCCTGCGATGAACAGGTAAATGGCAAATAGCAGGCCCGGCACTTTAATTTTTCTCCTCATGTTCCAAAGAAGGCCAAAGGCTAATAATATAATGGTAGCTTCATAAAATGATGTAGGGAAAACACCTTCTGGAAGTACATAACAATACTTACCCACACAACCTGGGATTTGTTCCCCTTGCCCCAGCACATTGTTCGGAAAACGAAAAGACCACATCCAATCCGGCAACCACCTGAATGGTTTTTCTGCTGTATTCACCATGCCCCAATCTCCATCACCCGAAAGATGGCATCCCATCCTTCCAACACCATAGGCTACTAACATGCCCAATGAACCGACGTCTACCAGATACTTCCAGTATATACCCCTACGTATACCAATAAACAAATAGCTAAATGCCCCAAAAATAAGCCCTCCCCAAAAAGTAAGGCCACTGAAATCCAGTATTTCAAAAAGTGTATGTGAATGATGCAATGAGCCATCTTCAAAAATGTTAAAGAGTTTCGCGCCGATGAATCCGGCAATGCCTGACCATAAGAGCATGATAGGTAATAGCTTCTGAGGGCTTACCAACCTTATGGTCTCCTTTTTAGTTTTAGAGAACAGGGGCTTTCGGTTTGCAAAAATGATAAAAGCGCAGAGCATGAAAGCAAATAGAAGCCCAAGCCGTAGATTTCCCTGACCCGAAAAGATAAAACGAAGCGGGTTGTAAAAAAAGGTATCCAGATCCAACAAGGCCCCGACAACCTTAAAGCCAACGAGAAAACCTAAAAATCCATATCCTACTACAAGGGTCAATTTGGCTGTGATGTTCCAGCGCTCTCGTTCTTCATAAGGTTTCATCTCTTTTAGCTCTTCTTTCCGCTTAAACTCACTCTTAAATGTAAGATAAGAAAGAATAAAAGCCAAGGTTACAAAAAACCCAAACGTGGGAACAGGCCAAGAAAAGTCCGTACCGAACACATAATTAACCAGATGGGAGATGGTGGGGAACATGCTAAAATGAAGTCAAAAGTCAAAAATGTAAATCGCTACTAATTTAGACACCACCATTTCTCTGCATCCATCAAAGCCCTATCTGAATACCCAAATTAACAACCCGTTGATTTTGGTAAGCATCCCCTGCTGTATTTGATGCTACTTCAGGGTCTTGCTGATAAAGCGAATAATTTGTCCATGTAAAAAGATTGTACCCACTAAGATACGCTCTTGCATTATTGATCTTGAACGGTAGCCAGCGGTTGGGCAATTGATAACCTAATTCGACTGTTTTCAATCGAAGATAGGTAGCATCAATCAGCCAAAAATCAGACATGTACGACGATGGGCTGTTGATGGTTGTCGGGTTAGTTGTCAAACGTGGATATTTAGCCGTGGCAATTGTCTCCGGTGTCCATCTTTCCTGATGTATAGGTTGAAATTGACTTTGGAAAGGTTCAATACCGCTGCCTTGTACACTAAAACTATATCCTGTGGTTCCCTGCAACAGCACGCTGAAACTAAAACCCTTATAGTTGCCTCCCAATGTCAGGCCAAAACTCGTATTTGGAATATTTGGCCTTCCAATAGCCGTTTTATCGTAATCGTCAATTATCCCATCGCCATTAAGATCTTTATAGCGTAAATCTCCCGGACGCACTTCGTATCCTCCACCAGGCTTTGGACTGTCCGCAATATTTTCTTCAGTATAAAACCCATCAAACAGGTATCCGAACGGTTGATTGATCTGATGGCCGGTTTCCCGCAACCAAGGGAAAGCAGGCGCAGGTTCGTCCTTAAACAATACTTTATTTCTAAAATAGGTCAGCACGCCCTTTGCAAAGTAATTAAACTCGCCTATATGGTCATTGTAATTAAGCTCAACCTCTACACCCCGATTGCGGACTCGGGCTATATTCGTGGGAGAAACCCCCACGCCAATATGGAGCGGCAAAGATTGCGATGTAACCAGTTGGTCATAGCGTACATTATGAAAATAATCAATCACAGCAGAAAACCTGTTCTTGAGGAAATTCATTTCCAGCCCTATGTCAAATGACCGCTGTTTTTCCCAAGTAACATTCGCATTCCCCAAATTACCCTCGGTGATCGTTCTGGAAGATTGGTGCGTTTCCCCGAAAGAGTAGTCATTACCTTCATTGTACACCTGCTGATATAGATAACGATCGCCAGCCACTTTATCCGAACCGACAATACCGTAAGAGCCACGCAATTTGAACAGATCCACAAAACCAAACCGTTCCTGAAAAAACTGTTCTTGCGCCAAATTATAACCCATGGAAACTGCCGGGAAAAAGCCATACCGCTGATCAGCTTGAAAGCGATCCGATCCATTGTACGCCAATGTCAGATCCACCAAGTACTTTTCCTGATAGTTATAGCCCGACCGGAGGGTAAAGCCTTGAAAATTCTGGGGAATCCAATTCGTTTTTTTATCTCCTTTTGTTTTATACGATTCCCGGTTATACAATAGCAGGGAAGAAATTCGATGCGCTCCAAAGGACTTGTTATAATCAAAATTAGCCTGAAAATTCACCCTGCTGTTGTAATCGCCCTGATAAGCCCGCAATGTATAGTTTCCTAATACATAAGGTGCGCCGCCTTTTAACAGGTAAGCATCTGTATATGGAAAATATTTATATACCGGTAACTCATCCCGTGCCTGCTCCCTTCCGTTCGATTCCACACTCGCATACGCCACTCTTGTAGAGAAGGACAACCCCTCAGTAATTTTATCCAGTTTTTGGGTGCCTCCAAAGAGAATATTGATATCGTTCCTCCGATCCAGATTATAACCAGCTGTCGCCAAACGTGCATTAACCGTAGGCAACAAATCCTGCGTATCATAAGCATAGGTATAAGAGCCATCCGGATTGAGGAAAGGCGCAGACCAAGGGCGGATTTTGTTGAAATCGAATACCTCTCCAACAATATTCCCTGCTCTTGGGGAATTGATTTTGCCAAAATTTGCCCTAAAGTCTAACCGCAATTTCAACGTTTGAGTAGCCTGTACGTCAAGGTTGGACCGGAGGTTATACCGACGGTAATAATAGTTATTATTCACTTCATCGCCTTCGTTTTCAAAATTATACAAGTTGCCATCCTGCGAAAATGCGCCACCTGTAATAAAATATTGAAGTCTTTCATTACCTCCCGAGATATCGACATTTGTATTATATTGAAAACTTGCGGGTTTGAAAATACGCTCATACCAATTAATGTCCGGGTGTCCATATGGGTCATCACCTACACGGAAATGCTCCAGATCTGCTGCGCTGAACGGCTGATTCGTATTGTCCCCATCTGTATTGGCAATAGCTTCGTTCCACAACAATGCACTTTCATAAGCATTCAGGAACTTCAACCGGGTCACCGGGCTCTGCATGCCTGATTCCATCCGGACATTGATCCGTGGCTTACCAGACTCGCCCCGGCGTGTCTTGACCACCAATACACCATTTGCGCCTTTAATACCAAACACAGCTGTTGTAGAAGCATCTTTCAATATCGATACACTTTCGATTTCATTCATGTTGATTTGGGAAAGCTGCTCATACGTATATTCGATATCATCGACGATGATCAATGGTTGATTGCCCTCCGAATTTAACGAGCTCACCCCGCGGATATAAAAATCGGAAGCATCTCTTCCCGGCTGTCCGGAACGCTGTACCGAAACAAAGCCCGGAAGCTTACCGGCAAGCGCATTCTGCACGCTGGAGGTGGGCACATTTCTGATCTCAGCTCCTTTGATGGAGCTCACCGCGCCCGTATTTGTCAATTTTTTAGCCGTTCCAAACCCGACTACTACAACTTCGTTGATATCCTGACTGCTGGCCTGAAGGATAATTTCCAGATCTTCCCCTTCTTTTACAGCCCTTTCCTGCTGTGCGTACCCCACGTTTGTAAACACCAGCACCTTGCTTCCTGTGAGTACAATAGAGAATCTCCCGCTCTGATCAGATTGAACTGCATTGTTTTCTCCCTTTTCAGCAATGGTCACGCCAGACAAAGGTCCGTCCGTATTTTTCACAATCCCCGTGACAGCAGATTGGGAAAATGTTATAAATGGTGCGATCACCATTAGGAGTAATAGATAAATACCTTTTTTCATCACCATAACTTGTTTTGTTAATTGATTAGATTACCATTCCGGATTCTGCTCCATTTTTGGGTTTTTGATGACCTCATAAAATGGAATCGGCGCCAAATACATCCTTTTTTCAAAATGCAGCTGCAAGACAGGAGCGGTTTGACGAATGGTGCCTGTACCCGTTTGGTAAATTATCGCCCCGTTCAGTTCCTTGTTAAATGCCTCTTCTGCGATTTTCCATCTACGCACATCATAAAAACGGTGTTCTTCAAAGGCCAGCTCTTTGCGGCGCTCGCTTCGGATAATCTCCCGCATCTGTGCTTTGCTCAATCCGGAGGGGAGCTCAAAAGGACTTAAACCGGCACGTTCCCGGATACTTTCAACTGCCCGGTAAACTGCTTGATCCGGCACACTTAACCGTTCGTTTCGCGCTTCGGCATAGTTCAGCAAAATCTCCCCATAGCGAAACAGAATATGGTCATGATTTACACCGCTATAATTAACCGCGTCTTCAAAATTGCCCATGAATTTCCGTAAGTAATAACCTGTTTTCGTCTGTTGCCTTGTTCCGCCGGGTTTGTCCGCACCTCCTTCATATGTTTGCACGGCTCGGCTAAGCCACATGGCGCCACTATAAAAAATGGTGGCATAGAATCGTTTGTCCCGGCCTGCATATGGATCATTCTCGTCATAGCCCGAATTTGGATCGTTAATTTCCAAACCGTTTTCCATTCCAAATGCATCAACCAATTCTTGTGTAGGGCTGGTCCGCCCATTGTTCACGCCTGCTGTATAGCCCACCGGCCCGTTATTGTTTTCCACACTGGTATTATTCCCACCCTGCTTCGAAAATATCCGTTCATTATTGCGGGTGATGAATATGTTTTTAAATTCCGGTTCCAGTTGGAACACGTTCAAGTCCATCACTGCTTTCGCCGCATCCTCTGCCCTTTGCCACCTTTCGGCGGAAAAATCCGTATAGCCCGTCAGTGGATTTTGAGCATCTATATTTTCTCCGTTGTACAAAGGGCTGGCTGCATATAACAATATCCGCGATTTCAATGCAAGCGCGGCCGATTTTGTAGGCCGTCCATAATTAGGAAGATCAAAAGGATTCACCCGTAAACTATCTTGGATAGCATCACATTCAGCCACAATAAAATCCACACACTCCTCAAAACTATTGCGTGGCAATTCAATATCATCGTCCAACTGGTAAACCTTATTGCCCAACAAAGGAACTCCTCCATGCCTTTTCACCAATTCAAAATAAAACATAGCCCGCAGAAAACGTGCTTCTGCTTTCCAGACGCGCTTTAGCGGTGTCCCGTTTTCCAACTGTCCTTTTACGGGAACCCGATCAATGTTCTGAATGAAAATGCTCGCTTTGCGGATGCCCTGGTACCACGCTGACCAACGGTTGTCAGGATAGTTATCCGAAGTATAACTGCCCATTGCCAACTGCTGTACCGAGGTGTTGGTCGGATTAGAAGACACCGCATCATCCGTAGCCGCATCCAAAAAATCACCCCCTACCCGATTTCCCGTTTCCGAAAGAAAACGATAGCAATCTGTCAGAAACCTATTCGCATTGACACCAGCAGAATCTTTCGTATCAAATACCTGTTCTAATGTTTGTTGTTCTATCGGTACCACCTCCAATTCGCTTTTACAGGAGAACAAAACGCAAACCGAAACCGGGATCAAAAGAAGCTGTCTTAAATGTATATTCTTCATGTCTTTACGTGTCTAAGGTTTATAACTTGATATGTACTCCAAAATTAATTACCCTTTGTGCCGGGTAGGCTGTATTGCCGTAAATCTCCGGATCTAGCCTGTCATACGGGGTAACGGTGAACAGATTCTGTGCGTTTGCAAAAATGCGCAATGCGGACAGGCCGATTCTCCTGCTTACATGCACAGGAACTGTGTATCCCATATCTATATTCCGAACCCTTAAATATTCTCCCGAACGCGTCCAATAGCTTGATGTACTATAAAATGGCGTATTGGTTGCATCTGCACCTATGGTCAGTCGCGGATAAGTGGCTGTAGACGCCGTCTCGGGAGTCCAGCGCCCCATCATATAGGTGTAGCCCTGGCTTTCGCCGTTACTGCCAAAGGAATAATCCGTCTGCTGGTATGTGCGGTTAGCAACACCCTGCAACAGCACACTGAAGTCAAACCCCGAAACATTAAACCCGAGAGTGGCACCGTAATAAACGATAGGTTTCGTATTGCCAATGGCCGTCTGGTCATAGATATTGATGATACCATCTCCGTTGAGGTCTAGCAGTTTTACATCGCCGGGGCGTACGGCGTTCCCACCCAAAAGCGGTGCAACGTCGGCTTCTTCCTGACTCTGTATCAGGCCATCGGCCTGATAGCCGAATGCTTGTCCTACGGGCATGCCCGTATGGCGATTCCACGGATAAGCATGCGCCACTTCATTCATATACAGCACTTCTGTCCGCATTCTCGATGCGTTTGCCGTAACAAAATAATTGAACTTGCCAAAATGGTGCTGAAAGGTGAAGTGTATCTCCTGTCCTTCGTACAGGTTTTCGCCGATATTCTCATTAGGATAGCCAATACCGATCAGCTCTATTGTCGAGCCCCGCTGTTGTAATAAATCATAGTAACGATCGCGATAGTATTCTGCGGTTATCCTGAACATGGATTTCCATAACGATGCATCCAAACCTATATTGAGCTTGTGTCCCTTTTCCCAGGTCCCGTTTACGTTGGCCAAACCTTTTTCAACCAGACTATAAATAGGCGCATATTCGGAGCTGAAATCGTATCCGTTAGCACCGTCCTGGCCATAGGAAGCCCGCCAGCTGTAATAGCCCAGTGCTCCTTCGTTGGTATTGCCGGTCTTGCCATATGTAACCCTCAGTTTCAACTGGTCTAACCAATTGGAATGATCCTCAAGAAATGATTCCTGTGCGAGATCCCAACCCAATCCTGCGGCATAGAACAAACCGTACTGACCACCTGGTCGAAATCGGTTAAAACCCGAATAAGTGGCTCCTAATTCGGCAAAATATCTGCTTTTATAGGCGTAGTTTCCGGTTGCGGCAAAGTTGGTATGGATAGCCGGCAGATCAAATTGGTAATTGGATGTTTGCTGATCGACAAATACCTTTCCACCCACCTGATGTCCGTCGCCAAAGTGTCCGTCATATCCGACCGCACCTTGAAAATAAAAGAAATTGGCCGTAGATGTCGTTGAAAAGGAATTGGGTTGGTCGGCAATATCACCATATCGGACATACGTCAATTCACCTTGGTCATTATACCGTACATCATAAACCGGTTGCAACCGCTGCCGGTTTATGAAACTGGAAGATGTGGAAGAAACGTTCACTTTTCCTTTGGCATACAATCCGGGCAACCATTGGTCAAATTTATAATTGAAATCCAGGTTTGCCAGCACATCCCGTGTATTGTCGATAAGATAACCCGAACCTGTTACCTGCTGGTAAAGATTGGTCCGGAACACAGAGGACCCGCCATACGAGCCATCGTCATTGAAAATGGGATAGGCATTATTCGGTGTGGCATGCAGCGCATTAAGAATAGACGACACGCCCGCTCCGGGTTGCCGGCCATCCTGAATACGGCCAAACAGCTGTAGCCCGATAGTGAAATCTTTTGTGACGTCTACTTCGACAGAGCTGTTAATCAAATAACGCTTCTGGTCCAAGTTCGTATCGTAATCAAACGCATCGGAAGATTGGAACATCCCTTCCTGATGCAGGTAACTCAGCGATAAGGCGTAACGTGCGTTCCGCATCCCTCCGCTTACACCCAGATTATATTTCGTTATAGGATTATTGTCTTTAAGCACCTTATCATACCAATTGACATCCGGATATAGCAAGGGCGAACTTCCATTTCTAAAAAGGTCAAAATCTTCCTGCGAATACACGGGTTGTCGTCCGCTGTTCATCAAAGCTTCGTTATATAAATAGGCGTATTGGTAGGCTGTTAACGGTTCCGGCCTTTTCAGGGCTTGCTGGATACCGGTTTGTGCCGTAAACGATATGCGTGGCGGGCCTACTGTACCCTTTTTTGTCGTTATCTGCAATATACCCCTGGAGCTCCGTTGCCCCAACAAGATAGACGATAGCGCATCTTTTACAACTGTAATAGACTCGATGCTCTCTGGATCAATGGAATAGATCTCCCGTTGTACCCCATCAATAATCGTGACAGGTTGCTGTCCCCTCAACTGAAAGCTGATTTCACTGTTATCACTAAGGTTTGAGCTGTATTTTGTCGCGTCGGACGGCAAGGACCCCGCTAGATCGTTCGATGTAATAGCGGTTGCGCGAGCCGACCGAAAGCCGCTGACTTCCTGCGTGTAGAAGCCCGGAAGCCGTCCGGTCAACGCATGTAAGTAAAGTGGCGTAGGCGTAGTTTTCAACTGATTATCATAGACAACCGAGACCGATCCTAACAGACTATGAGCCGGTTTTCTATCATAAAGAACATTTAGGGTATCTTCCCTGCTCACCCCCACTTTAATCGCGAGATCTTTCTCACTCTCAAGAGGGACTTGCTGAAAAAATCCAGCATAAGCATAATCGCTTCCAATAAAAAGAAGCAACGTTCCTACTATTGTAGTTTTTATATACTGATTCAACATGTTACCGATATTTTGATGGTTAGTATTTATACTTAGTTAATTTATGGCCTCTCTCTTTATTCACAACGAAAAGTATATTTGAAAGGATCTTCCGTATTGCCATACCCCACCGTCTTTGTCCCATCAGCATCGGTGAAAAAATATTCCAAGCGAGCGATATGTATCCCTTTTTCAATGGCAAAAAAGCCACGTGGCCAGATATCGATACGGAACCGTTTCCCGCCTATGCTGCTGAGTTTTGTCTTATCGTTCCGCTCATTAACCTCTCCTATCAGCTGATCGTTATCGTCAAAAGCCTTTACACGTAGATAAATGTCATTCACACCGTCTAATACCGTGTTCGTTACGCCGCCGTTGAAAGTCAATGTGATAATATCGTTATCCAGGCTTTTTACCGGTTGAATAGTGCCTAACTGCGGATTGACAAAATCAATCAAGTCGCCTTCGCCATCGATGACCTCAAAAACATTGGAAAACGTGAACTTTTTGTAGTCTGTATCTTCTGGCCTCAGGTTCTCGATAGACGAACCCACATAGAATCCTAAACGTACCAACATATTTTCGGCACCCACGTTACATTCCACTTTCACATCAAAGTCGATATCCTCGTTGTTGACAAATGTATAAGACTGTGTGCTTCTATAAATAATCCACTCAAAGTCATCCACTAGGTTTGGGCCGATGCCAAACATGTTCTTGGCTGCCTGATGCCAGTTGACACCAGACACAGGTTCTATTTCCGAGTCAGGTATCATCCGCATTGTTCCATTTCCTTTGGGACTCGTAAACGTCAGCACAGCATTCTCTCTGGCTTTCCAGCTCTTAGGAACCATGATGCCGGCAAGCAACTGCGTTGTGTACGTTCCCGATCCTTCTATTCTGGGCTCAGCGCCACAGTGCATGATAAAAGAGATGCGTTCATTGGCCGAGGCTTGCGCAGGTACAGTAACTGACAATGCCTTTAGACCACAGTGCATCAGAAAGAGTGTCACCGACAGCCCTGTAAGAAGGTATAGATAAATCAGGTATTTAAATGATCTTTTCATGGCTATTGGTTTTCGCGTTCAAAACTATATTGATAAGTGGTGCTGGAGCAACCCAGACTAAACGTAAGGTTCAGCTGCCGCTTTCCTTTCACAACCGGATATTGGAAATTTACAGGCACCTCTTCATCTGTACCTTCAGCAGTCATTAATACACTGAAAGGGTATTGCGGGTCGCTCAATGCATATGCACCCGAGCCCTCCAATACGAATGGGAGCCGCTCGGCGATGGTGTATGTTCCATCTTCTTTAAACTCGATACGAAAATCGTTTAGGTTTAGCCGTTGGCTTAGATCCTCTCCGTTTCTGGTCAGCTTGATGACTTTCCAGCTTCCGGTTATTTCTTTGGTTGGCTCTTCATGCGCAATATTGGACAGTTCATCTGCGCATGAAGAGAAAAGTGCAAATCCACATGCCATAAAGGCCATCGGTATTAATTGTTTCGTTTTCATCTTTTAATCGCTTTAATATCCTGGATTTTGTAACATCTCTACTGATTTCGCAATTTCAGATTGCGGAATAGGCCATAAATACATCCTTTTGTTAAATACACGCTTTCTGACATTAATCGTGTTGTATGTCGTAACAGAAGATATGCGTACCGGTTCGGTACCGCGCATTTGACGGTTGTCGGTCATTTCTGCAATTTTCCAACGCCGTACATCGAAAAACCGGTGACCCTCAAAGGCCAGCTCCTTTTGCCGTTCATTCTGAATGATCTCCCGCATCTCATTCTGGGACAACCCTGACCGAAGCGCATAAGGAGACAGCCCGGCACGTTCACGTATGGCCTCGACAGCTTGATATACTTTTTCATCCGGAGCGGCGAGTGTTTCGTTACGGGCTTCGGCATAATTCAACAAGATTTCTGCATACCGTATAATCGGCAAGCACCGGGGCGTATAGGTATTGAACCAGTCTGCTGCGACATCCCGGTTCACCATCTTATACGTATAGTAACCCGTGGGTGTACCTTTATAAATCGCATCCTGACCGGAACTGACATTGTTCGGGTTTGTCTTGTCAATAAAAATATTGACAGGTCGCTTTGCTAATCCATCCCGATGAAATACCATGGATTGATCTCTGGTAACGGTATTCGCCAATCGCGGATCCCGGTTCGCATAAGGTTGTGCCGGATCATAACCCGAGGCCGGGTCATCGATCGGCAATCCGTTCTTCATGCCGAAGGCATTCACTGTTTCCAAATATGGATATGCTCCGGGATTACTTACACCAAAAGTGGGCGGATTCCATGTCCCTTCCAGATCGCTGTTCGAACCTTGCATTTTGGCCAAAATATATTCGCTGTTTTTGCGCAATTGGAAGACCTGATAAAACCCATAACCAGCTTCCCCTGAATTGTCGAGATGCAAATTATATTGACCCGATTCCATAACTTGTGCCGCAGCCTCTTCGGCCAGCTTCCATCTTTCCAAGTCGTTGTTCGGATAGCCCACAATGCTCTTCAACGGCTCCTCTGTGGCCAAATCACCGCCATTAAACAGCGGACTTGCGGCATATAACAACACACGTGATTTCAAGCCATAACATGCGGCTTTGTTAACACGTCCATAATTTTCACCAACATAGGTCCATGGCAGATCTTCTGCCGCCGCATCACACTCTGAAACAATATATTCCACACAGTCCCGAAATGTATTGCGTTCGGAGGGGAGGACATCGCTTGCCCTATAAACACTGTCGCCCATTAACGGCACTCCGGCGTAGTGTTCCAAAAGAATAAAGTAATAGTAGGCCCTTAAAAACCTGGTTTCAGCCTTTACCCGCGTTTTAATATTTTCGCCGACCTTTACCCCTGATAGGTTTTTGAGCAAAATATTTGCCCGTCGGATATTTGTATAGCTGGTTTGCCATGCATCTTTGGTAATCAGATTTGCATTAACCGTACCTGTTGCAAATTGTATGAACGTATTGATGCTTCCCAATCCAGCTCCCTCGGCTTCATCTGTACTGGCGTCCAGTCCTCCTCCTCCAAAACGTTTAGGAGCAGTAGCAAACCCGATATCGGCGTATATCCCCGAAAGAAAATCAATGGTATAAGCACTATCCGAAAATACAACCTGCTCATTCAGGTCAGTGGATTGCGTTGAATCCAGAAAACCCTGTTTTTCGCAGGCTACAAATGTCAGCATGGCCAACATAACGCAAATTAAACACCTCTTTTTCATAACTTAATTTATATGGTGATGATAAAATAATTGCTCTTCCATGATAATGTCCCTATTCCAGGGAACTCAATGAAAAGGGCCGTGCCTCTTTGGAAACGCCACGCGCCGTATTCGGCGTGTTTCCCATGACCAATTCCAGCTCGCCACCATTCAGGATATCTTCATACCGGATATAATTCTTATCATAGGGGGCTCCATTTAACCGGGCAGACTGGATATAGACGTTCTCCGCATTATTGTTCTTTGCATGAACGACAAAACGTTTTCCGTTCTCCAACGATACCGTAGCCTTTTCAAACACCGGGCTCCCGATAACGTACTGGTCCGTTCCCGGACAGACAGCATAAATTCCCATAGCACTCAAGACATACCAGGACGACATCGCTCCTTGGTCTTCATCTCCCGGATAGCCTTTTTCCGTCGCATTGTACAATTGAGACATCACCATCCGCACCTGTTTCTGGGATTTCCAAGGTTGCCCGCTAAAATTGTAGAGGTAAGCAACGTGTTGAGTTGGTTGGTTTCCATGCGCATATTGGCCCATTTTTGCCAATAACATCTCGCGCATTTCATGTATTTCCTGCTTATAGCTACCATACTTAATGGTCTGCTCCATCGTAAAGAAGGCATCCAGCTTGGCATTAAAGCGCTCTTCTCCTCCTATGAGGTTGATCAATCCGTTTATATCATGCATGACCGACCAGGTATATTGCCAGGCATTGGCTTCGGTAAAAGCCCCGCCCCATTCTACGGGATCAAAGTCCGGCATCCATTCACCGTTCGGTAACCGGCCCCGCACAAAGTTGACGTCCTTATCAAACACGTTCACGTAGTTGTACATCTGCCGGGCAAATATATTTTCGTAAAACGTGTTGCCCGTCATTTTTGCCAATTGATATGCACAGAAATCATCATAAGCATACTCCAATGTCTTGGCTGTGCTTTCGTGCAGATCGTCCTTATAGGGAATATATCCTTTGATAAAGTAGTCTTCCCAACCTTGCCGACCATTCGATCCGCCCCAAAAACCTTTATTGGTTACTTCGTGGTAGTAAGCATGCAAAGCACTATCCGGATTAAAGGTACGTACGCCTTTCGCCCATGCATCAGTCAGCAAAGAGATTGCGTGGTTTCCGATCATCACACCCGACATACCTGGATTGGACCAAGTCGGGTAAAAGCCGGCCTGTTGTTGCGCGTCCAATAAAGACTGCATATATCGTCCTTGCATCTCACGGTGCAAAATATTGCTTAACGGAAACTGTGCTCGGAAAGTGTCCCAAAAGCCGTTATCTGTATACATATAACCCGCATGTATCTTCCCGTCATAAGGGCTGAAATAATACGGATTGCCCTGCGCATCTATTTCGTAAAACTTGCGGGAAAACAGGTTCGCACGAAACAAACAGGAGTAAAAAGTTGCTTTTTCCTCTTCCGTACCACCTTCTACTACTATACGGTTCAACAAGGTGTTCCACACCTCAAAGGCTTTGGCCTTGGTCGCTTCAAAATTCCTATTCCCGACCAGTTCCTGCTGCATGTTCAGTCCTGCCTGTTCCGGCGAAATATAAGAGGAGGCAATCTTCACCTCGACACGTGTACCCGGCTTAAATTCCAGATAAGCGCCTATACCCTCACCTTCATCTGTCTTATTCCCTGCCACAATCTTACCCTCTTTATTTTCCCATGTGCCATAGCTTTTAAAATCCTGATTAAAGACCAGCACAAAATAATTCTTGAAGTTTCCTGGAACAAACCGGCCGTTATTTACATACCCGATAATCTTACGTTCTTCGGGAATAATCTTGACCTCACTATCCTTCAAAAAGCCATCTAAGATCAAATAAGCCTTTTCTTTTTTCGGAAAGGAGAAGCGCATGTGGGCACCTCGTTCCACCGGACTGATTTCGGCCTGTATGCCATTGTCAAATTTCACCGAATAATAGTGTGGCTTAGCGATCTCATTAGCATGGCTAAAACGTAAAGCCCTTTCATCTTCGTTTACGACCAGGTGTCCTTTACCCGGCATCAGCGAGAAAACGGCATAGTCGCCCATCCAAGGGCTACATTGGTGCACCTGTTGAAAACCACGAATAGTATTCGCCTTATACTGATATTTCCAGCCGTCGCCGTTTTTACCCGTCTGTGCAGAAAAAAAGTGTACAGCAAAGGGTAGACCTACCGTCGGATAAGTATTGCCGTAAGACAAGGCCCACTCGGAATCTGTGCCCTGCAACGTGTTCACATATTTTACCAAATCTCGTTCTTGCGCATAGTTTTGGATTACCCACGAAAGCGCAATAGTTATACAAGCAAAAATTTTCGTTTTCATATAGATCTTATATTTTTTCTTTTCTTAAAACCGGTTTTTCCTCATGTCCATACTGTTTCCACAACAGGTCAACCATACCCTGCGAACCCGAGTTTACTTTCTGGATGTGCAAGGTCTTTTCCTCGCCCGGCATCAGGGTAAAATAATTGTCGGAAAACAACACAGGCAATACACGCTCCTCTGTCCCGCTGACCACAAGTCTTAGACGATTGCCAAAGGCCACACTCTTTCCCTCATTTCTCACAAGTATGGTTAGCATTCCCTTATCTTCTCCAGGAAGTAACGCAAAAGACAGATCAGCTGCAGGAAGTTCATTTAAAACCGTATAGTCGAGATCCCGCTCGCCGTTTCTCCAATAAAAGTTTTCGGAAAGCACACTGTCCCGACTATCTTTTAGCTCCAATTTTATAAAGTGCAAGGGGGTGAGTCGAGGGTCGTGCCGGTCCTTACCGTACACTTCTATCTCAAATATGGAAAAACCAAATTCTGTTGCTCTTTTTATACCCGAAATTTTAACATAACGGGCTTTCACATGTTGCAATGTGATTTCTTCCACTCCGCCTTTTCCGTTTCGTTTCCCTCCAACAGTTGTCCATTTCTTTCCATCGTTGGAAACCTGCACTTCATATGTCGCTGCATAGGCTTCTTCCCATTTGATGATGAGTGTCTGCAAAGTCTGCTCCTTTTCCAGGTCTACATAAATCCATTCCTGATCCGTGTATTGGCTTTCCCATCGGCTTCCCGTTGCACCGTCGGTTACAAGAGATGCGGTACGGTCATTCACAGCCGAAGACGCATAAGCTGATTTTCCATACGCCAGATTATGCGGATTGAAATTCAAGCGATAGGCTTCCTTTTTATCACTTGCCGACACATTCACTTTTTCGTTGCGGCCGTAACGTGGCAACTCTTCGCCTTGCAGGTTAAAAACACGGGCGACGGCGACAGCCCCATCCAAAGGTGCAGCAGTTGTATTGATTGCCTTAACGCTGTTGTTGGATGCGTTCCATTGGATATGCAACGGCTCGCAGGCATATTTTGCTCCCCAATAAGCGCCTGTGGCATCGTGATAGTAGTCATACGTCTGCCACACGAAAGAAGGATAGGCCGATTGGCTCATCCAAATCAATATGCCGGAAGCATCCTCCCATAGCTTATCGTTCCAAGCTTCGTACATCCCTTTCATGACCTCTATATTCAGGTACTGCGCTTTTTCACAAAAGGCCATTAGGTTGTCCGATTCTCCAAACTGGGTGTTTACCGCCCGCTTATAGTTGATCGGGCTTGCATTGGATGCTTCTTTGCCAAAAAAGTGTTTATTCCAAACGTTGTCATCGTCCTTTTCCAATTGTTCATCCGTCGGTAGTGGCCAAAGCTTGTCTTCCGGTATAAATGCCTTTACGCTCTCATAATTGGGAAAAGTGGCTGTGCCAATCTCTGTTCGCAATCCATAACCTCGATCCAAACCATACGGATAGGGCGGATTATTCCATGCCAAATTGCTTCCCGAATTTTCAAAGTGGTGCTTTGGAGGCTGATTGCCCCACCAGCCACTGCCTGACAATCCGTCTTGGTTGGAGCTCGATTTGTACATCCGGTCGTTATGATCCTCCGATGCAACTATTGCACGCAAGTAGTTGTCCAGCTCAGGCTTCGGGTGGGTCTCGTTTGCACCACACCATAGGGCAATACTCGGATGATTGCGCAATCGCTTCACCTTGTCCAGCGCATTTGCTTTGAAATCCTCGTCGCTTGCCACATCATTATAAGCTACGTAAAGCCAAAAATCATCCCACACCATGATGCCATAACGATCACAGTAATCATAAAAAGCATCATCTGTCACTGTACCGGTCCAAAGACGAATCATATTGTAATGCATGTCCTTGTGCAGTCTTATCTTAGCCTCGTATTCCTCCCCATGGCACCGCAACAGATATTCACTCATTCCCCAGTTGCCTCCTTTTAGGAATATGCGCTGCCCATTGATGAAAAACTGCAGCACCGGCCAACCGGCATTATTGCGGACATATTGGTATTCATACTGACGTATACCGAAATGGATTTCCTTTTGGTCGGATAGTTCCCCATCTACCTCACTGCGCAAAGTACAGGTATAGAGATGCGGTTCGCCATAACCATTGGGCCACCATAGCTTAGGCTGTTTTACAATGAACTCTTCCACTTCTTTGCGATCCACATATACCTTTTTCGAGCTATTGCCCTCCACGTGTACTTTCTTGGAAAACCGGATATTGCCGGGTTGGATAAGTCCTGATAGTTCCACTTCTTTGGGCTGATCCGATGAATTCCGAAGTTCTGTCGATACAAATAAATAAGCGATATCATTCGATTCCAGCTCAGATCTGATCCAAGGGTCTTCCATGGTAACATCTCCGGTAATGTTTAAAGAAACATTGCCTGTTATGCCTGCGAGCCTTCCCGGTACATAAGGCATCCAATCCCAACTGGCCGCTGACAAGTAGGTCGGGCTGGCCGTGACACCAAATTGGTCTTTCGCATCCCTTGTCTTCTTTTGGTCGGCATCGGTAATCAGCACCGCAACGGCGTTATCCTGCCCGGGACGAACCAAGTGGCTGATCTCATATTTCGTGCGCAGCATGTGGCCACTGACATCTTTGGTCGATTCCGGTGTACCGGATAATTTTACACCATTTACATAGAAGTCCGCATAGCGGTTTGTGTTATCAAACTGCAACCAAACCTTTTGCCCCACTTTAAAGTCAGCAGGCAAGGTAAAATGTGTACGGTACCAAAAAGGACGGTTGAAGTACGTCTCGTCAACACGGTGGATATTATCTCCATAGTTCGGATCCGGTACTTTGCCGGCTTCCACATACGCGGCAAACACAACGCCCGGCACAATACCGTTTACAGCATCATCCATGCGGTAATCCGGTTTTGAAATTTCCAACCCTGACGGCAAATCCGCCGTCTTGGGTTGTACTTTCCAAACGATAGCTGGATTCGTACTGTTTAATGAAATCTGTCGAACCTGGCCTCTACCTGTTAAGGAGCTAAGAAGCAACAGCGCAGACAAAAACAATATTTTATGCATGAAGCTCATCTTTAATTTTGTTAATCTTCCACTCCCCACTCTTTGTTCGGTTGGTCGCCCATGAATAGTTCCAGTTTTCCACCCGATACGACATCATTAAAATCGATATAGCACTTGTTATAAGGTTTCCCGTTTAGCAAGGCTTTTTGGATATAGATATTCCCGGCCGCATTGTTATGGGTTTTGATGACGAACGGCTTCCCCGAATAATAATCGCCATCCATCCGATAGGTTACTTCCTCAAACAACGGGCTGGTGATTTCCAAGCGGGTATTTCCAGGACATGAGGGATGTATCCCCGTTGAGGCCAGCACATACCAAGCCGACATTTGTCCCACATCTTCATTGCCCACAATACCTTCCACGGAGTTTTTATAGGCTTTATCGCATATATGGCGTGTCCATTTTTGGGTCTCCCAGGGTGTCCCTAAATGATTGAACAGGAAAGGCACCAGATGCACAGGTTCGTTCGCGTGGTTATAATAGTCGTTCCATAGCATCTGATCCGGTGTCTGTTCGAAAAAGTTGGTCAAATCTTGCAGCACTTTATCACGGCCACCCATCAGCTCGACCATTCCCGGGATATCATGTGGCACAAACCAGCCTTGTTGGTAAGGATTGGATTCAATCGTGCCGTACCACTCCTTCGTTCTGGCGCCATCCGGCCATGCTTCCCATGAACCATCTGCCTTTTTAGGACGAAACCAGCCTTTTTCCTTATCAAAAATATTCCTATAAGCTTGCCCTTTCGCTAAAAAAAGCTGTGCATCTTCTTGTTTTCCCAGTCCTTTGGCCATCTGCGATACGCACCAATCGGCATATGCGTATTCCAATGTATGGGAAATACTGAGCGAACCCGCCGTATAACCTAACGTATCGTTGCCAAATAATCTGGACGTATTCACCGCATATTGATAGGCTTTTTCCACATCATACCCTTGGATGCCCTTTACATAAGCATCGGCTAATACCGATAAGGCCGGATTACCGATCATACATCCGGAATAGGCATTCATGAGCTCCCAGCGCTCATAATACCCTCTTCCTGACTCTTCTGCAAGGGTAATCAGGGAGTTCAGCTGATCATCAACCAATCTCGGGTTGATAATCGTCTGCAATGGAAATTGGCTTCGGAAAACATCCCAGCCACTAAATATGGTACGTTTTGTAAACGTATTTGCCTGATGGATTTGCTTATCTCCGCCGATATAGCGCCCGTCTACATCTGTATAGGTGCGCGGATCAATCATCGTATGATAAAGAGCGGTGTAGAAGATGGTTTTTTGGTCTTCCGTCCCACCTTGTATCTTGATTCGGCCCAATTCCTCGTTCCACAACCGGGTTGCCTCTTCACGAACCTGATCGAACGATTTTCCTTCCATTTCCTTCCTGAAATTGTTTTCTGCCCCGGCCATGTCGACAAAAGAGATACCGACCTGCAACGTCACTTCCTCATTGTGCTTCGTTTCAAAATCAGAGAAAAAGCCCAAATGCTTGCCTGCTAACTCGTCTTTCCCTTTAACAAGGTTAGCCTTTTCCACTTGTTGCAGATAGGGGATGCTAACCACTTCATCCCGCTTACGGGTCCAGTCATCAGGAATGTCGGCCTCCCAAAAGCCATAATTATGTAAGGGCTTACTAAAGCGGGCATAAAAGTAAACCGTATAATCGGCATTCCCTTCTCCATTTCCCCAGCCACCGCCGTCAGGTGTACATAGCATCCATCCCCGAATGGTATGGTCATCCACTTTATGGACATATTGCTTTACAGATGTTCCGCCCACACGACGGGCCAGATCGATCTGTATCCGGGACTCTTTATGCTCGGGGAACGTAAAACGGATCATCCCGCTATGCGGTGCCGCCGTTGTTTCTACCTTAATACCATAATCCGTTAGGTTTACAGCATAATAGCCCGCCTTTGCCACTTCCGTTTCCTTGTCATAATGCGAGCGGTAGCCTTTGATGCTTCCGTCTTCTTTCCCGGCAATGGTCTGCAGCTTTCCGGTGGTGGGCATCACCAGAAAATTACCCAAATCGCCAAACCAGCCTACGCCACTCATCTGCGTAAAGGCAAAACCCTCTATGGTCCGATGCTCATCGCTATATCCTGGACTATTATCGCCACCCGTTATCGTGTTTGGGCTCACCTGCACCATGCCGTATGGTGTGGTCGCTCCCGGGAAAGTTTTCCCCAACCCATGATAAACTTCAGCGGCCCCAACATTGGTACTCGCCCCGATAAAAGGGTTCACATAATCCGCAGGATAAAAAGTTTTTGCTTTATCGCCCATCGAGCAGGCATTTGACAACAGCACAAAACAAACAAGGCTTCCGTATAATCGTATACTATCTAACATCAATCTTCTAATTTTTATATGTGTTTTTTCTTTATTTGCAGTGTCTTTATCCCAAAACGGGGCATATTGATGGAAAACATCCATTTATCGGCTTGGCGTACCGCATCTATAGTGTCGACCTTCTCACCGTTTAAAAGAACCTCTTCAACACCCTCAACCGGAAAGTCAAGAATGAGTTGTTGCGACCCGGATGTTCCCTCCGCATTAAAAAGCCGTAACAAAACAGCATCGTGATCGACCTTCGAAGCGGTTATTTCCAATCCTGACCGATTACCAGATACAAAAGACCGATCCTTTAGCTCGAAACCATGGCCATATACCCCGACCAGAGGTTCGTTCCAAAAAGTGCTTTCTGCGGAAATCTGTGCCTCATCCCAGGTCCCAGTATGGGGAATCAAAGCATATCGCATGTTTAGCGCTTCTGTTATTTTATAATCCATGCCCCATAGCCCCACTCCGGAATATTGGGCTGTAAGGCTTAACGGATAGTCTGCACCATACAGATAGGATGTCGTGTGATCCGATAAGAGCGCCAATCCATATTGGTCATCGTGCTGTACGAGATCCACCCAATTCAGGATAACATTGTGTTTAATTTCCTCCCATTTCCCGAAAAAGGTATCTTCTTCACGGCTCTCGCACACATCGAAAGGAGCATTTTTGTAGAGCTTTCCTGAACGTAGGCTGTTGGGAAACATCACTTTGAGCTTGTAGCGATCATCGGTGTATGCCCGCCTGTTGTCCACCCACTTATGCTCTTGTCTATATTCACCGATTCCTACATTTTCTTGCCAATCGACAGTCAAGTCGAAATCTATCCTTCTTTGGCCCGGTTCAAGGGAGATGATATGGGTAAAGGGATGTGAGGCGATATGCCCCTCTATTTTTACTTTTATCAAAAAAGGGTGATCTTCCAATACGGTTATTTTAGCGGCAGCTTCTTTAGAAGAATAAAACTGCTCTTCATCATAGAAGTGGCCGGATATCTCCCCAAAAGCATATATGCCGTCCCGATCGACAAATTCTTTATTGTCCGCATGTTTGGCTATCAAACTTTTGATGACACCTCCTCTTGCCTTATCCAGAACCATCCTATACATATCATTCTCTATGATGCAGTTTCCCTCGTCATCAAACTGTACACCTTTGATGGGAGAAGTTTTGCTTTGGTTACCTTCTTTCAGGCGATAGGTTGCGTAACCGAACCCGACGACATCCGGTCGGAAGACCAACCACACGGCATCTTCCTTTTCTTCCGTGAGGCAAGAGATTTCTTCGTTCTTGCTATTGAACAGGGCGACTTTCCGATGCTGGAAGGACTTTGGCAGTTTAACGCGTACCAACTCCGCACGTTTCGCGCCAACCGTATTGAAAATCCGTATAGAACCCGCATCATCGCCTTTTGAACGGGTTTTCATATCGTAGCTTCCGATAGCTTCCGCAATCACGTCATCAGCCAGCCGATTTGTCGAGTTTGTCCACGACCGCACCGCTTGCTCCCACGTCTGATCCTTGGTCAAACGGTTATACGGGACAATCCACGAATCATGATGCTGTGCCAACATCAATGTCCGCCAAGCTTCGTCCACCGTATCAGCCGGAGGAATATATCCGTTGTCTATGTAAGCCATGGCACTGATTTTCTCCGCCATCACCACTTTGTTTTCTGATTTCCGAACATCCTGTGCTATACGTTGCAGTGCTTGGCTTCCCCACATCAGATTCACCAACACATCCTCCTGCGTAAAATGCCAGTCATCATCGGACTGTTTTGACGATATCTCTTCGATATATGTTGTCCATGTGACGTATGTGGAGTTATTTTTAATATGTTTACCATGTCCAAGCCAAGGACCATTTTTCCATCCCGCATCCTGATAACACATGCCCACGGGATGCTGAATGCCCTGCCCGTAAGCCGCCTGAAGAAAGGCGGTAGAATTGTTCCATGCTTGTGTTTGCCATGTAGAATTTTCTTCAAATGCCTCAGAAGCATACCGAGGAACGGTTAATATAGCCGTACCTTCCGGCCCAATCCAGTTGACCAGCTCCCCTCCGTATGCTGCAGTGTATCCGCCCCAACAGGTATTCGGGCATTTCAAGACCGCATATTTAAAACCAAACTGCTTTAGCAACTGTGGTAAACTACTGGTGAAACATGGTTCTTCAACAGCATAGGTGGTATAGGTGACATCGGGAAAATGTTCACGCATCTTCCGCATGCCATACGCAAACTGCCGTATGATACTCTCTCCTGAAATGTTGTAGCAATAGGGTTGTGCATAAGTTGGATTGGTAAATTCAATTCTTTTATCACCAACCATTTTGGCAAAACGAGCATAGGCCTCTGGCTCTTTTTGTTTGACCGTGTCCCACGTTTCAGGCTCTATCTCCAACCCCAATCGCCATTCAGGATGCGCCATAAGCTTATCTACCATAAACTGCGTGACCCACATCGGATAATGCCCGTACACACCGCCATGATATCCATCCACAAAATAAGGTTTCTGTGCATACAGGTCTCGCGTTAACGATAGCAACATAAAAAATAGAATGACACAGATCTTTCGCATAATAAAGAGGTATTTGAATTAAAGGCGAACCAAGCTTATTTTCCGCTTTTCCGGCTTACCGATCTTTTTAATCGTGTTCAACAATACATCCATTTCATCCTGCCATGCTTGTCGCACCTCGGAGAACATCGCTTTGCTGTAAAGGTCTCTTTTCGCCCGTAACCAACCATCCTTTTCTTTGTGCTGGTCAAGTACCTCAATGGCCTTTCTGTTATTCGCATCCAATAAACCCTTAGGTTGGAAAAAGTTATATTGTACCCACGCGTAGTCTCTAAAACGACGCTCTATTTCCCATCGCTCCTCATTCAGGTGCATGATCCGAAGTGCCTGTTGGTACTGTGGGGTCTTGTCCAATGCCGCCAGGTTTATGCCTTTGGCAAAATCTGCCGCTGTCCAGGTTCCGATTTCTTCCCCGTCAATAAGGAGCTTATACTTCCCCTTTAACCCCTTCACCGTCAATAGCTCTTGGTTCATCTCTTCCATAAAGGGAACGACTTTGGTCGCCTCAAACTGGCTTTTCTTACTTCCCCAGCCTCTGGCCACCGTATCTAAAGGGTAAGGCAGGGCTTTGGCTTCATAATCAAAGCTCCATCCGGAAGCCGTCTTTTCTAATCCGGAAACTGTACAGTTCGAAGCAGTGGCCACCTCATTTTTAGAGACATCAACAACCATCTCCGCTACTTTTTGTCCGCTAAACCCCTGTGCTTTCAAGATAAGGTAGGCCATCACCATATGTCCATCAAGATCCGGATGCACGCGGTCGTTTCCGGACAAGGTAAAAGAAGGATTGTCCTTTTGAACACGTTTGCTGATCGCCATCATGGTTTCGTTAAAATCAAAAAATTCCCATCCGTTTGTTTTTGCCGATTCCCGTTGGAAATCAACGATACGCAACATGGCCTTATTCTTATTTTTCAAAGGAGTATTGTCGGGGATAACAACTGTTTCATCATAAGGCGAACTTCCCAATAGAACAATCCTGGTATCAACAAGACCTTTATACCGTTCTTCCATCTGCTTGTATCCCTCATACGATTCTTTGACTTTTTCGTCCGCGAATTTTTCAGGTTCCGATCCATTGTATTCAAAATATCCCGAATCATTCATTCCAAATGTGGTAAAAAGCACGGTAGGTTGTTTGCTAAAAACATCTCCATCAAGACGTTTGAGCATATCCCATACACGGTCCCCGCCAATGCCGGCATTTAGAACTGTCAGGTTCATTGCAGGGAAACGGGTCATGTAATACAGCCATATGTACGAATGGTAATGTCCGCCATCCGTAATGCTATTGCCTAAAAAAACGACACGATCATTGTCCTGAAATGGTGCTATTTGTTGAGCCGATAGCCGATTCGCTCCGAGAGCAAGTACTAAAATTCCTATAAAAAATCTTCTCATGTATAATATTTATTTTTGGGGATTTATATTCAACAGTAATACAATCAATATAGCCCTCCTGATTTTACTTTACGCATAGCGACAATGTATTTGGACCAGCTTCCAACGCATAAACCAGACCTTTCCAAATAAATTTTTCAGTTATTTTTTCAGGAAAGTTTACGTTGATTTTCCATTTTGCGTTCCAAAGCCTGCTATGCTGCGCTTGGCCATGCGAAAGAACGGTATTTGGCAAGAAAAGAAAGCCGAACAATATATAGAGGGTATACAGATGCTTTATCATGGCCATAGACTATGTTACTGATCTTTTTTGTTTATAATTTGTACATAAAAACTTCCTTTCTGAATACAACCTTTAAAAGCCGATCATTTCGTAAGGAATACGCACACCCTTCACCCGATAATAATACGGATCTTTCGTGCCGTCAGGTTCCAATTCCATGGTTTCTTCAGTAGCGCAGGCATCATAATTGATACTATATGTTACCAGTAGCTCGTCTTTTCCATTAACCGCCTGTGGGTGGATGGCCGGTGTGTAAACACGGGCATTGTTTCCCTTGTAATATTCCGTAAAAGCATACACCAGTTTTTGGGGTGTAAAAGGTCCTGTCGGGCTACTCGATGTGGATACATACATTTCCAGAGAAGGTATGCCACAATAAAATCCCTGGCTCGTGGTTACGTGGATATACTTACCATTGAGGAAGCTGACGAAATTATCGCCCAGACCTTGTGTGATCGCGGCTTCTGATGTGGGAGTTGGGGTGCCAGCCCAGGTTTTTCCATCCCAAAACGTCCATTTCGTAGGGTCATTGTGCGGAAAACGGGCCGTATGTACGAATGTGCCAAACCCATAAAGCCCGTCGCCACGAAAACCAAATACATATACATAGCCATCATCGGCTTTGACCATGCCCTTGGAATAGCGAATGTTAAGTTGGCCACTCATATTGGGGACGGTCAAGCGTTCCACCTGATTCCATTCAGTACCCGAGTTTTTGGTTAATTTATAGAACGCCTGATCAACATCTTCCAGGCCATTTCCTTCTCCTCCATGGAGGTATACGTGGTCACCCAGTTCCACACCCACGCCGACCCAGTTTCTGTTGCTACCTGCCGGTACAGGGCAGATGTTACCTACATTATGGTGTGCACCCTGTCGGGTCATCATAGGGGCATTCGGGTTCCAGTTGTTTGCCGACGGTTGGATAATGATAGAATTGGTATATGAGATAAAATGATTGCCATATAGATTGCCGCTAGGAGTCAGCGACATCTCGTAAAAGGCATCCTGCGTGATCCAGAGCACGCGCCCATCGGCCAGCGGGATACTGTTGCCTTGATCAAATGCAACCGAACCGGTTGTCCGGTTGAAAAAGTTGGTCACGTCACCATCCCGATAACTGTCCCTGGGTAGCTTGGTGATAGCCCATCGCTGCGCCTCACTTCTCTGTTGCGCCTGGGCGAAAACAGCTCCGCCATTCATCAGCGTCAGGTAGAGTCCGTTCGCTTTATTAGATATCTCATATTTACCGGTCTCTACCGATTCTTCTATTTTCCACAATTGCAGATCAGCGTTGTTCTTCAACTCCCAATTTTGTTTCAGCTGTCCGCCACTAGAAACCCCGTTCAGAAATAGGCCACTGTGTAAATTCCGCAATTGGTAGTACTTGACACCACTTTCTGTAGAGTGGTAGACAATATCCCATTCTTGCCATCTTTTGAGGTTTTCTCCGGTAGCAACCTCAGCATTAGCCACATGGATCACGGCATTGTCAAGGTATTTTTCGTTGAAAGTCAAATCGCCCTGCACCTGCATAACAGCTGAACCATTGTTGACAGATATGCTATATGTATCATAATCAGAAATACCCGGATCATACACCCTAAACTCTACTTCCCACACCCTCGTGTCCCCCGAAGCTGCCGTAACGGTAAAAACGGCTTTACTCCCGGTAGACACATTTATGGCCTTTCCGGAGGCAGGGCTAACGCTGGCACCGTCGGACAGCGTAATCAGCGGAACGATCTTTGTCAGATCGGTTTCGGGAAGAACCCGTACCAATATCTTAAAAACGTCCCCGTCTTGATAGATAACAGCATTTCCATACTGCCCGGATTCCAATTTGAAATCCTTAATCATCCGCCCCGGGCTTGGAGGAAGGTCGTGCTTCTTTTCACATCCAAAGAAGATAGCAAAAAGCATAAAAGCAATAAGTTTTCTCATTGTGTTTATAATTTTAAGTGGTTGCGCTTTTTACAGATTCAGAGATTCCCGCCAACGCCCTTCTGCGGACAGGAGCTACCTGAATGTTGTATTGAACAAATTTATAAACCAAGACGCCTACCCGTATGCACAAGTAGACGTCTTGGTAAATGTTTCAGAAAAAGAAAATGATTAAATATTTATAAAACAACAACTTACCAAAAACAAAGGGTTCTCAATTGGTAAATGAGATGGAATCTATTCATGGAAAAAACCGCCGATCTTCTTCACTTTTTCTTCAAAATGATCACTATCGGTCAAGGCTTTTCCTTTTACTTTGCTCTTATAATTATAAATGGTCTGCATAGAATATCGAAGAAAAGTAGCAATTTGGTTTACATCGGTTATCCCCAGACGGATGAGTGCAAAAATCCGAAGCTCGGTATTCAATTGACCCTTTTTTAATTCATATCTTTCTTCCTCTCTGAGCAATTCGTTGAACTCTTCCACAAAATTCGGGTATACCTCAAAAAATGTTTGGTCAAAATCATGGTACAAAGCTTCCGTATCGCGCTCAAAAACAAGATTTGAAGCGCTTAATTTCTGCAAGTCTTCTATCTGGCCCGCTTTTATCTTTCGGTGGACATATTTTCTATATTCTTCAAGCTTGTCCAAATAGACCGCGCACTGATTAATATAATATCCGATATAGCGTTCACGTATAAGGTTTGCCTCGTCTAATTTATGATTGACAGATACAAGTTGGTCGTTAATGCTTTTCAATTTTTTTCTGCCCTTTGACACAATCCTCATCTGCTTATACAGAAAATAGAGGGTGACAATCAAAATCACTACAAAAATACTGATGGTAAGCGCATACAATCGCAAATTCTTCTTTTGTTGCTCGATTTTAGCCAAATACGTGGCTTCTATAATAGGATGTGTCCGGGCAATGACGGCATTTCTAAAACGCGAATTATAAAAATTGGCATCCTCCAAAGAAGCCTGTATATAATTAAAGGCCCGATCTACGTCTCCTTTCTCATATTGATAAATCGCCAAAGCCAGCAAAGATTCATTTTCCTTTACCGCCAACTGTACATCGGTTATTGCCGCTAAAAGTAGATACTTCTCTTCCAGCTCAACATCTCCAAGTTCTTTGTATACCATAGCCAGGCCCATGGCAGCCATGGCATAACCATGCGTGTTGGGTTCTTCTTTCTGAAACAGCTTCAGCTGTATGGCCGCAGACTCTTCATAAGCCTTCTCTGCTTTTAGCTTGAAAGCCTCTTCTTTAAGGTACATATCACTCCCTTTGCCCAAGAGGTTCATCAAAGAGTCTCTGTAACGCTTATTCTCTGAAAGATATAATTTTTCATAGGTTTGGTTGTCTGTGTACTTTGTCAAGTTCTCATTATACCGAATATGGCACCAGCAGTACAACACCTTCAAGTTCGGGGGTAATTTTTGATAATCTATGGATTCCAAAACTTCTAACGCTGGCGTAAACAAGCCGGATAAGGACAATACGAAAGCCTGTTTTAATTTACTGTTATAAAAATACTCCTCGTTGCCCAACGTTTTTGCTACCTCAATGTTTCGATCAACATATGCCAGCGCAGAATCACACTTAAAAGATTGATATTCGGATATCAATTCATCATGAAGATGAAACTGATCTTCTAAAGAAACGGCTTGCCGAAGCCGCTGTTTAATGATGTCAATATTTTTTTCCTTTTTTGCGGTATATACCGCACGGTTGATAATCGTTTTATCTAATATATGCAAAAGCGAATCCGTCTCACCCATAGAGAACGTACGCAACAAACAAAATAAGATAAAAAAGATGGTCAGCAACGTCCTTTTCACAACCCGTATCTAATAACAAATAATCACTTTACCCCCAAAGCAGTACAATATAAGCGAAAAGAGCAGACAAACCAAATAATATGTACATATATCATTGTCGATGCATGTAAAGGGTTCATAATAAAAGGGGATTATTTTATGCTATCCATTGTTTTTGGCCATCCCACAGCGCTTCCGCCGCTCGCCACGGCAAGGACTGTGGGATGGCCTGTCCGGCCTAAGGACTCGAAGTAGATTAGCTAACAGAATAAGCAAATTGAATAATTTAATCCCCCATTTATCGCTATACAAAAATCTTCTCCAAATAATTCATTTGAGCAAAAAAATATGCTTGTTCTCCGCGCTACCGGGTTTCAGCACTTTTCTGTTTTAAATTTTGTGTATAAGCGTCTTTATGAGGCAATAAATAATTAACTTTGCTCCATGTTGAACGACGAAAAACCACTGAATTTTATCGAGGAGATTATCGAAGAAGATCTTCGCAAAGGTACGCATGACGGACGTGTATTGACACGTTTTCCCCCCGAACCGAATGGTTATCTCCACATTGGTCATGCCAAGTCCATTTGCCTGAACTTCGGTTTGGCGCAACGTTACAATGGCAAGACCAATCTGCGTTTTGATGATACAAACCCGGTAACAGAAGATACCGAATATGTAGAAAGCATCAAGCAGGATATTCAGTGGTTAGGCTACCAATGGGCCGAAGAGCTGTACACTTCCGACTATTTTGAGACATTGTATGATTACGCCGTGGACCTGATCAAAAAAGGATTGGCTTATGTGGATGACAGCACAGCCGAGGAAATTGCCGTGGCGAAAGGAACACCTACAGAACCCGGTAAGCCTACACCCTACCGCGATCGTAGCATCGAAGAGAATTTGCGTCTCTTTCAGGAGATGCGCGATGGAACATACCAAGATGGGGAGAAAGTGCTACGTGCCAAGATTGACTTGGCCAACTCCAACATGCATATGCGCGACCCACTGTTGTATCGCATTAAGCACGCGCATCATCACCGTACGGGCGATAAATGGTGTATTTACCCCATGTACGATTTTGCACATGGGCAATCCGATTCCATCGAAAAAATCACACATTCCATTTGTACATTGGAATTTATTCCGCACCGCGCCTTATACGATTGGCTGATCGAAAAATTGGAGATATTCCCGTCTAAGCAGTACGAGTTTGCCCGATTGAATATGACCTATACCGTCATGAGCAAGCGCAAGCTTTTGCAATTGGTCAATGAAAAACATGTGGAAAGCTGGGACGATCCGCGTATGCCGACTATATCGGGCTTGCGTCGCCGTGGTTATACGCCTGTTTCCATCCGCAATTTCTGCGAAAGAATTGGTGTGCAAAAGCGTGAAAACATGATTGACGTGGGCTTGTTGGAGTTTTGCATACGCGAAGATCTGAACCAAACGGCTTGGCGCCGCATGGCGGTGTTGGATCCCATTAAATTGATCATCACCAACTATCCCGATGGACAAACCGAGGAGCTTATCGGTGAAAACAACCCCGAGGTAGAAGGAGGTGAAGGATCGCGTACGATTCCGTTCTCCAAGGAGCTGTGGATAGAGCGTGATGATTTTATGGAAGAACCACCAAAGAAATTCTTCCGTTTAGGCCCGGGATTGTCCGTTCGACTGAAACATGCCTATATCGTGGAATGCCATGATTTTGTGAAAGACGAAAACGGTAAGGTCACAGAAGTACACTGCACCTATGCGCCAAATTCCAAATCAGGTGAAGATACCTCCGGATTGAAGGTTAAAGGTACCATTCATTGGGTTTCTGCAGCACATGCCAAAAAAGCCGAGGTAAGGCTGTATGACCGTTTGTTCAATGAAGAAAACCCTGCGGCAGCGGAGGACTTCAAAGCATCCATTAATCCAAACAGCCTGCAGGTTATCGAAAACGCATATATCGAACCCGACTTGGCTACAGCCGAAGCAGGCAAGGGCTATCAGTTTATTCGGTTGGGCTATTTTACGCTTGATACCAAATCTTCTGCGGACCATTTGGTGTTCAACCGGACAGTGACACTCAAAGACAGCTGGGCCAAAGAAGCGAAGAAAGGATAAATAAAGAAGCGTGCAGGCAAGTAGAGACAGGGCATGCCCTGTCTCTACCTGCCTGCACCTTTTTTGCCTTTTGTCAAATTCGCTAACCATCCGATAGCTTATCTTTGCTTTATGACCAAGCTTTAGGAGACATGAAAGTAGGCAACCTCCACCTGATTATAAGTTTTCTATACCTATGCCTTAGTTCGGCGGCATTTGGCCAAGACACGGCGGCCTTCAAAAAGGACTTGCGACACCTTAAAAATACAGATTATGCCGATATCGATATCTTTATTAATGAATATACAGATATTTTATTCCCGCACGATACGACCTATGATAATGACATTCCTTTTGTCAGAAACCAGCTGACCTTTCCGTTGGAAGGTTTTGCACAAGAGCCTCTTTATCAGCAGGCGGTTCGCTCACTGCTGGCAGATACAGCCCATAAGAAACAACGGCTTGCCGGAACCTTAATCTATGCTTCCCGCGATGTTTCCCATATTCAAGAAATCAAAAAACGGATGATGCGGAATGACTATCGGTATTTTATCTTTGCTTATTTTCACAGCGTGCTTGCCCCTCATGATGTAGAAAGTATATGGGCATATGTTAATCATCATCGGGAGAATGAGGAATTCATGTTTTATGCACATTATCTCATCCCCAGTTTAGGATTGACTACTGAAGTTTTTGATAAATTTAGCACGGAGAACTTGTACCATACAGATTCGTTGCGACAGTTGTTGGCTATTGAGTTCCTTAAATACACACCCCTCACACCGAAAAAGGAGAAGTTGATTCGAGACGCGGTGGACAGCTTCGACTTATCCAAAAAGGAGGCTGCGATAAAGCTGTTGGCAACATTCCAGATAGCGGATGTGCTGGAACTGCTTGAACCGTATATAGCCAACGAAAACTTGACATCGGCATGTTATAGGGCCTTGGCGGCAAGTCCTACGCCACGCGACGGCCAATTTTTGCTGGATGTATGTCTCGGGCAGGATAGCCTGCAACGGGACACTTATCATTATCTGATTGCGTCTCCACAGCCTGAAAATGTGCATCATGCTTTGGACTTGTTATTGGAAAAACCTGTTGCCTCATCTTTCCATTTATTTGCTAACCCGAAGACATTGTTATATGGAGATGAATTTTTGGATAAAATCCATCAGGTCGTCTTATCCTGCAATGATCAAGTTAAGCAATGGTTTATTCCTTTTTTAGCACACCGATATGATGCGGCATCCACGCAAATTTTACTGGATTGTTTAGCGCATGAAAACAGCGGTATACGCCATGAAGCAGCCTTGGCTTTGAAGACGAATCCATCTGAAACATTGGGACGACGACTCCCCGATTTGATTAAAAGCACAGATAGGCCAACTCCGGCACTAACGGATATTGCCATTTATCAAAAGAACGATACCTTGCATGCTTTTTACGAGCAGATGTATGAAAGCAACCCGAATAATTCATGGGAAACGAAGGCATTGGAATATTTGGCGACTTTCCCGCAAGAACGACATAAAGCGATTTTTCAATCTGCGCTCGTGGAGGAAAAATTTTGGGATATGAAAACCGAAACTTCGGCATTAGCTTTGGGAAGACTACAAGACACGGCATCGGTCGATTTGATTATTAAGATTTGTCGCGAAGCAAGAAAACAAAGCGAGCATCATTGCGAAGCTTTTGTCGAAGCGCTGGCAAAGATAAAAGGAGACAAAGCATTGGAAGAACTAAAGACATTTGAAAAAAGTATGGATAAGAAAATACGACATGCTGTTCGCGAAGCGTTGGACAATTGGTAAGCTAAGCGAATAGGAGGACTTGATATACAACTTTTATTCTTATTTTTAGGGAAAAGGAACAATGCCTGATTATATGCAAGCTCCCCAAGAACCGAAAGAATACGGTATTGATGCCGTTATACGGCTTTTTCAATCCATAGTACCGCTGTCGCCATCGTTGGTAGATGCCATAGCGATGCATAGTCGAATATGCACTATCAAAAAAGGTGAACAGCTCTTGGATATGGGCAGGGTCTGCAAATCCATTTATTTTATCGTAAGTGGTGGATTAAGGATATATACCATGGAAACAGATGGTAGCCAAAGCACTTCTTGGCTGTTGTTTGAAAATGATTTGGCGATTGCAGTCCACAGCTTTTTTGCCCAACAACCTTCTTTTGAGGGAATAGAAGCCTTGGAAGACTCTGTTTCGGTCGCGTTGTCCTATGAGCATTTACAGATGCTCTATCAGCAATACGAAACGTTCAATAAGGTGGGACGCGTGTTGACCGAACAATACTATATGCGAAGTGAGCTTAAGGCGCATCAACTACGGACACTTTCCGCAAAACAGCGCTACCTCAACCTGCTAAGAGCGCAACCACAGGTTTTGCAACGCGTGCCACTCAAATATATTGCTTCTTTCTTGGGCATCACACAATCCACCCTTAGCCGCGTCCGAAAAGAGGTTGTTTAAAATAAAATATTTCGCTTCTGCCCCCAAGGTTGTTGTGTTCTATGTTCTGCATTCCGATTTTCATCGGAACAGGCTCTACGGCGCAGTATGTATTGTTTGTTCTTTTTCTATAAACGTTTAATCTCCCGACAAGTCGGGACTGGCTCTACGGGATTTTTTTAATATTTCAGCAATACATGCTCCGTAGGAGCAAAAGTTTGTAGATTATAACAGCATAAAGTAAATAAAGCGAGCCGTAGGTTCGCAACATTATCACAGAAATGGAGTTATAAATATATAACACAGCAATGACCGATTTTGGTTGCGTTCAACCACTAACAGCTTATTCCCCAACATATTTATCCCGATAGTGGGTAAATGTCTTGTTCACCTGCGCATACAGCTCTTTTTGGTTGGTGCTCTGCAAAATCGTGTTGTACATTTCCAACGCCGCTAAAGAATAGCGGACTTTCCGCACATCGATCGCCTCGGGTTTATCCCGCACCACCGATTCCGAATAGTCCAAGTAATCTTTCACAAGACCCACGTTGCGCTTCACAAGCTGATTAGCCAATGCGGTTTCTTCGGTTTTATAGAGGGTATCTACAATGTCCGTATAGGTCAAGGCCTCGTTGAGGCTGTATGTTCTTTTGGGTAGAATTTCCACCGCTTTCAATGCTACCGCTTTTGCTTTTTCCATATCGCCCTGTTGCTTTAACAACTGCGTAGCCTGCACATAGACATCCGGATAGATGAAATTCTCCATCAAACGGCGGGAGTCCACATCTACAAAGTTTGCAGTACCGTATGTTCCCCACCTAAAATGTTGTGCCGCATTTTGGTACAGCTTCTCTGTGTTGGCCATCAATTCTCCTTCTGGATGTTCCGGTAGCGCTACCGGCATCAACTTGCGGACAATTCCCTCGTCCACAATATACTTGCTTAATCCTGCCATAAGGTTCGTGGGCGTATAGTTGGTAAAATAGATGGGCCTTTGCCAATTATTCGCCAATACGATGGCCATCAAGCTGAGTTCGGCGCGCGACACATAGTTTTGCGGATATTGCCATTGCATCTTATCTACGACGTGGTCTGCCCATGCCGCAGGCACCACTTTATGGGCTATCACTGCCTCTTTATCCACAGCCATTTGGATATTCTTCGCCGGCAGATAGTTCATGCGCTCACCGTTTTGCATTTCTACTTGGTTGGTCGGATTATCGGATAGCATAAACTCCAACAAGGTATCCACATTGACGTATTCTTCAATACCCCGGTCCATGAAAGGTATGTATTCGCGAATGCCTTCTGCGAGCTTGGAAGTGTCAAAAGTCAACCTTACTGGGGCAGCATCATTCACCTGGTTGTTGAGTTGGCGCACGTACCAATGCGACTGCAGATAGCTCAAATTCACAATGCGCACATCTGTACGCACACCTTCGACTTCCTGCAGGTACCATAGCGGGAACGTATCGTTGTCTGCATAGGTAAATAGGATGGCATTGGGTTCGCAGGAAACAAGATAATTGTAAGCCATATCCCGGGCCAAAGACCTTTCAGAACGGTCGTGATCATCCCAATTTTCCGAAATCAGGAGTACAGGCGCCGCAAATAGGCATAGCATGCCCGAAGTAATGACCGATGTACGCAGGCTGGCCTTACGGCGCAGTAAATCAACAAATCCCATCGCGCCCAGACCTATCCAAATGGAGAACGCGTAAAACGAACCGGCATAGGCATAATCCCGCTCCCGTGGCTGCATAGGTGTTTGGTTGAGGTAGATGACGATGGCAGCTCCTGTAAAGAAGAATAGCAATGCGACAATAGTGGCAAATCGCCTGTCCTTGCGGAAGTGCCAAACCAATCCCATCACACCGATAAGTAGCGGTAGGAAGTAATACACATTCCGGCTTGGGTTGGCATGCATGGATTCAGGTAAATCATTTTGGCCACCAACCAAGGCGTTGTCTACCGCTTTTACGCCTGAAATCCAATTCCCGTCGCTATAGCCACCATAGTTTTGCTCGTCGTTTTGCCGTCCGGCAAAATTCCAGAAGAAATAGCGGCCATACATGTTCCCCAATTGATACTTGAAGAAAAAGCTCCAGTTATCGGAGAACGTGGGCTTTTCATTTGCGGATAAACCTAAATACGCCCGATAATAGTCCGCGTGTTTTTCACTGAATAACCTAGGGAACAATGTTTCCTTGTCATAGGTGTATTCGGAGCGGCCATTCATCTTTTCATACTTGTTGTCTCCCTTTTTATAGGTTTCGGTTTGCTTGATACCCGTTACCTGTGCATCAAAAGTTTGTCCCTTTAGCAAGGGTTCCTTTACATATTGCTCACGGTTAAGATAGCCCAAGAAGGAGTATACATTGTCAGGTGAGTTGTTGTTCAATGGTGGATCTGCATGTGCACGAATGGCAATCATGGCAAAAGACAGATAGCCAAAACAGACAAAGCTGAGACTGAGCAGACTAATGTTTAAGATGGGTTTCATCCGTATCACACTATACCGTATGCCCCAAACCAACCCTCCAATCAGGAGCAGGAAGAAAAAGACAATTCCCGATCCAAAACCCCATCCCAGCTGATTCACAAAAAACACATCAAACCCGGCCGCCAAACGGATGGAATATTGGATAACACCCCATAGGACAAAGGCCAGTACAGCAATTCCAACAATCAAGGCTTTAGCAATGCCTTTTCCAGTGATCTGTGGATTTTTCCGAAAGTAAATGACCAACGCTATAGCCGGAATGGTCAGTAAGTTCAATAAGTGCACTCCGATGGAGAGTCCCATGACGTAGGCGATCAGGATGAGCCAACGGTAGGCATCTGGATCGTCGGCACGGTGCTCCCATTTCAGGATGAGCCAAAACACCACAGCGGTGCAAAGCGACGACATGGCATATACCTCCGATTCTACAGCGGAATACCAGAAGGTATCCGTAAAACTATAAGCCAATGCACCAATGATGCCAGAGAGCATAATCTGGGCGGTTGTCCAGGTATTAGCTTGTTCGTCCCTGCGTAGAAGAACTTTTCGGGTGAGGGCCGTGATGGTCCAAAAAAGGAATAGAATCGTCAATCCGCTACATACTGCTGAACCGATATTCATCCAAAAAGCAATTTTTGACACGTCGCCCAAAGCAAAATTGGAGAATACGTTTTGTATCATCAGAAACAAGGGAGCACCCGGCTGGTGGACGATTTGCAACTTGTAGGCCGAGGCAATGAACTCGCCCGTATCCCACCAGCTGTTGAACCTGTCGGCGGTGAGGATATAAACTGTTGTAGCAATGATGGCGCAAAGCCCGCCGAAAAGATTGTTCGCTTTATCGTAGTTTCTCATAAAACACGTTATTGGTGTACTAAAACTACATATATATGTTGTGAAAACCTGCGGATTAACAAATTTTAACAGAAGAGATTGACATAAAGTATGGTATCGCCCTCTTTTGTTCATTCTGAACAAAGTGAATAATCTGTTCGCAATATAGTAAGATGCTTCCTATCGTCAGCATGACAAAAACATCTGCAATATATTCCCCCAATACCCCCGCAAGTGTTAAGCGAAGCATCACCTGTGCTAGCAATTCGGCACAAGTCAACCTTAGGCCACTAAGACCTCGCGCCAGTGGGGTATTAGAATCTTATTATAGACATGATCTTAAATCAATTATGATAATATATTTATATTTAGCTTTTAAATGAATGTACGGATTAAAACGAAACGAATAGAGGTTTTATGGAAAAGATATCATTAATTTTATTAGGGATTGTACTGACATCAGTATTCCAATTTCTAACAGCTTTAGTTATAAAGAAATCGGACAAAAAGCTAAAACATGCAGAGCAACTCAAGTTATTGACCGGTGAGATTGAAGATCTTACAAGACATTGTGTAGCAAATCTTGTCGTTTTAAAATCTATTGATTTAGACAAAGGAATTCCCTCAGACCTACATTTTGAAAAAATGAAAATTATGGACACCTCGTTAATTTTTTCTTCAGATACCTATTCATTTATAGATAGTAAGTACACTGGCTATATCAACCGCTTAAAGTTGGAAATAAGAAACATCAATATAGAGATCGAAAGCGTAATAAGATACAAGAAAAACAATGTTGTTGATAAAAAAATTTTAAAGGATCATTTAGATTATCTTTTTGCAAAAATGAATTTTACTATTAATAATTTACCAGACAGATTATCGGAGTTTGGGGTATTGGATAAAAAAATATTAGAACGGATAACAGCACACAAAGAAGACAATCAGCATAAAGAACGTATAATTATTTATATTTCTTAAATAATCATAGTCTTCTGCTTTCTGCTGATATGGTGGCGATATCTTATTAATGGAACCCGATACTCGCTCAAGTGTTAAGCGAAGAAAAACAAGTAATCTCTACGGAGAGTTTTCAAAATGGCCACAGCCAGTTTTACAAATTGCCTATCCAATCTGTCAAAATTGGATAGGCAATTTTATTAAATGCTCGTGGGCACTTACGCCAGTCGCTCCACGATTTTCTTTGTCGGGCCGGGATTGCTCATGGTATAGAAATGCAATACCGGCGCACCGAATTTGATGAGTTCCCGGCACATGTTGACCATCCATTCTGTGCTGACTTGCAGTACTTCATTATTATTTTTGCAAGCAGATACGGCATCGCTCAGTTCTTCGGGGATGTCCAAATGGAAAATCTTTGGCAAGGCGATGAGCTGTTTTTTGGTTGTCAGCGGTTTAAGTCCCGGAATAATCGGCACATGGATGTCATTTTCCCTACATTTGGTGACAAATTCTTTGTATTTTTCTACATTATAGAACATCTGCGTGACGATAAATGCCGCACCCATATCGATTTTTTTCTTCAACCACTTGAAATCTGTATTGAAATTCGGGGCTTCAAAATGCTTCTCCGGATAGCCGGCGACACCTATGCAGAAATTGGTTTTTTCCGAATTGACAATATCTTCGTGCAGATACTTTCCATGATTCATATCGACGACCTGTTGCAACAGATCCGTCGCATAGGCATGTCCGCCCGGCGTAGGAATAAAATCGGGATCACCTTTGCGGGCATCGCCACGCAATACCAAAACATTATCGATCCCCAGAAAATTGAGGTCAATTAATGCATTTTCGGTCTCTTCTTTCGTAAAACCACCACAGATCAAGTGTGGTACGGCATCCACCTTGTATTTGTTCATGATGGCTGCACAGATCGCTACCGTACCCGGACGTTTGCGGTAGGCTACACGCTCCAATAGACCACTGGCATGTTGCTTGTATAAATAGTCTTCACGGTGGTATGTGACATCAATAAAGGGAGGCTTAAACTCCATGAGCTCGTCCATCGTCTGGAAAATACTTTGGATACCCTGCCCTTTAGCAGGAGGCAAGAGCTCAAACGAAAACAAGGTATTCCCTTCCGCGTTTTTGATATGGTCTACAATCTTCATGTTTTTCTCAAAAAGCCAAAAGTAAAGATTTTTTTTTCAAAATGAGCTTTCCGCCAGCTGGCGGATCGGTTAAAAAGCAAAAAAAGGAAAAAGGATGGGGCATAAGCCTGAAGGACTTGTCCATGCTTTGCTCGTCCGTGCTTATGGTTTAAACTTTCCTGTTTCCGGTGACTTAGGCACTTGATACATACTCATGCTTTGGAAGCATAGCCCGATTTACCCAAAGGTGATAAGATAATTCATGGAGAAGTTCCAAATCACGACCATACCGATACTGCAAGTTTTGGCCACATAAAAAGGCATCTTCCATTTTTCATGAAGGAGATAGAGAAGCCCGTTGTTCAGCAAAAGTCCCATGATGCTAATCAGCAGGAAGGACGAAAACTCCCGAACATAATGCGGATTCACACTGGCAAACGTCCAGTATTTATTCAGCATGTAGTTGTTCAGGACAGCCACCGCAAACCCTATGGTGTTGGCCAAAAATTTGTTGATTCCGGCCTTTTCTTTTAACAGGTAGGTCATGCCAAAGTCGATAACCAGACCTACAAAACCTACTGCACCAAACTTGAAAAATTTTAATATCACATCCACTTCAGCATACCGATTAATTTTTCCCTATTTTATTTTCTTCAGCTCTTCAAAATCCGCCCTTGATTCGATGGTTGTCTTCAGGCGTTCCTTAACCGAATAAGCATTTTTCCACACATGGACATACACATGTGCGTAGCCAATCAATGCTACGAGATAGACTGTTCCCGCAAACAAGGCAACTTTTTTCCGTTGGGAATATAAGTACTGAAAACCATAGACGACTAAAAAGCATATTCCGATTCCGGCAATATAGGTATAGCGATCGGCGATAACCGAATGCCTTGCCAACGAAGTGATATTCAGTACAAGTGCAATATGAATGATGAAGAACAATACCCCGAAGTGGACGACCCGATCCTTTAACAAAAAGAGGTACCATGCGATAAATGGAATAAATAACACCTGTAGCCACATCCACCAGGGAACAGTATCCCCATTTTGAAAAGGAAACGGATAGAGGTAGGAAAGGTTAATGGGGAAAATGCATTTGGTGAAATATTCGACCAAGGTATAGAGCCCCAGAGGCAGGCGCTGATACCAAGGATGAAACTTCGGACCGTATCCTGAAAGCCCTGTGATTCGATGGTGATCAAGCCGAATAGAACAGATAATATAAAAACAGGAATTTTTTCCAGCCAAACGTTTTTTTCCCATAGGTTTCTATTCCAAAGCCAATCCAACAGAAAAAGGGCCAATGGCAAGGAGACCGCTTGTTCCTTACCAAAAAAAGAAAGCAGATAAGCGACCAATACAGTATAATAATACACAGACTTACCGTTATCGAGATAGTGGCTATACAGCAACAAGCTCAACAGATAGAAAAAAGCATAGATCAGCACTTTGGAGGCGCTTACCCAAGCAACCGGCTCCACATTGACGGGAAACACCGCAAAAAGAACCGCTGTTAAGAACCCCAGACGTTGGATAGACAGCTTTGAGATCGCTTGCAGACCTAAGCGCCTCCAAACGACCATGGAAAAACGATAAACCAAAACCGTGTTCAGAAAGTGGATAAGCAAACTTGCAATATGGAATGCCCCTTGGTGGTAACCAAAAATATGATAAAGAGCAGTATAATGCAGTTGGTTCAACGGTGCGTATTGGCCCCGATAAAATTCTGTAAAGATGGCCAACAGGTTGCTCGCTTGGAATCCGTCTTCGGTATAAAAATTAGTGACGAACAGCTGATCGTCCCAACCTTTCAAAAAGTCAAAGCGGTAGACGGGATGGTATATCCCAACGATCAACGTCAAAAAAATCAAATAGCACCAAAGATTTGACCCAAAGTTATGCTTCATCGTTAATCGTTTGGTGCTTTGATGTTAGTCTGCAAGATAAAAAAGCGGGACAGCTTTCTCTCGGCAATAAAATAATAGCAATATGCTCCGTAAAGGTGGATTGCGAGCAATATGCTTAAACCTGATAAAGCTAAAATTTTCAGCTGTTTTGTTTTTGTACCATTTTGTTGCCGATCATATATCATGACTATAACTGTTCACTTTCAGTTTTCCCGTATTTTCCTATAAAGGGTATCGTATATATTATTTAAAGGTAAGTATTCCCTATTTTAAAATAAAGAAAGTACTCTTCTTTCCTACTTTTTCCATTTTATGCGCATCAACAACCCTATTATTAAAATCATTAAAACAGAGAGAATAACAACTTGATAATCAGGAATAACAAAATAGGTGTCATATAACTGGAAACTAAATAACAAGTGCATTAAAAATCGTCTTTAAAAAGTCCATAAAATAAGCTAAACTGCTCTTTTTCCGAATATGCTAAATGTCCTCTGCCAACATTATTTTTTCATCATATATATTTTCCTTAAACTTAACCAGATTTAAGTCTATATCTTTTCTATGGAAGAAGAAATAAAAGTCAAAAGAGCCACCCACAATTCCTTTTTCGGGGATATATACGAATCGGTCTATGCCCCGTTCCGTCTCGTAATAATACTCCTTACGGTGCCAGTCCGTGTAGGTCCAGAATTGATAGGCTTCTTCTCCTTTATAGGCAAATTTCTTGGACAAAAACTCCTTTCGGTCACGAATCCGGTCAAAAGAACTATAGGTAGTCAGAAAACTTTCCAAGGGGAAATTGGACCTCTGTCGGATTTCTTTATAATAATCAGCCATCTCACGTACGGAAAACGTATCCTGAAGAATATTGATAGTGCCAAATGGAGCATTAAATACCGTTGGCCGAGTCCGAATGGCATAAAACTGTAGCAACGTGTTTTTAGCGACAAAGTAGCGATCATCTTTTTGAACAACTAAAGTATATTCATTTAGGTACTTTGTGGTCTCGTCATAGCACTGGTCAAATATTTGAAATAAGGCCTTATATTTTAGATGTAGCAAATCGTGATAACTTAATGTGTCTTGTTTAATGTGTTCCCACTTCACCTCCGTCCAATTGTCTGTTGATTTAAAATCGGGTAATACACTGAACAGGATGATATCTTGGTCAAAGGTTGGGGCTTTAGACGTATTTTTTTTTGGAGAGTTCGGAAAAATATTAAAGAGCTCTATCCTTTTCTTAACTTGATATAAGTCTTCCGTATCCAATTCATACTTTTTGGTTTTATAATATGGAAAATCCTCTCTAAGCACAAAATATTTGCTTTGAGAAAACACCGGTCCACTTAGGAGACTAAGCCATCCCCAAATAATGATCGGTTTAATTAGTGCACGGAGTGCCGAAGTTCCCGTTTCTGTAGTTGTCATTTATAATTTTATCAAAATTACTCATATCGTTGATTATTCCCATTTTAGCTAATACCTCCGCGTCGTATCTAGAGATGTTGGAGTTAAAAGATTGAATAGCGTCAGCTAAATCGTCGATAAAACTACTAAATTGAGCATGGGTAGTTTTATACTTTGGTCTGCCATTTAAATTATATTCGCTCTGAAATACATATAAGACCTTTTCCATCGAGATTGTAGATGCTTCCATTGGTCAGCATGCTTAAAGATAGGAAGAAATGCTGTAAGAAAAGAAATGAAAGCGATGGGGAGTCTATTTCTTAGGCGCATCGCCATCCTTTTTAGGCAGTTTACAAAGTCCTCAACGTTATTTATATGAAAGCCTTTTCATCAAAAAATTAAATCTATCGTTTACCAGATAGCCTTTTTTAATTGACACTTTATGCGTAGCCGTATCAATCGAATAATTATCGCTAAAGTATTGTTCAATTTGTTGTTTATGTTCGTCGTTTACGGATTGGTGGATATTCCAAACGTACTGGAACCAAGTATAATGTGTTTCCGGAAACTTCAACGGATAAGGCGGGAGCATGTCGGTTTCAAACCGCAAAGGAAAAGAGAACGATCGTGTAGCCCAATCCCCGTCAATAGTTTTGAAGGCTTCAACACAATGCTCACCACGAAGAATCCATTTTTCGCCATTTCCCTCTTCTTTGACCATTATAGAGGCATGTTCGAATAATGTAAAAAGTGGTGGACAATATTCATGGTCCCAAATAACAAAGTCCACAGTATCGCCAACCTGAAAGTTTCCTTTTAAAACCTCGGCCACCTCATATTGAGCCTTGTAAGCACAATTTAACCAATTACTTCGCTCATTCCACTCCTCCACTTGAATTTTTCTTCCGATAAAAGCCACTATGGAGTCCACAGTAGCATTTTGGGCTACCCCCCAGAAAGTGTAACAGCATAAAAAAAAGAAGAGAGGATACTTCATATGATCATGACTGTTATTATTCCCTATACATATCCACTAAGCCTTCCGGTAGTTCCACTTCGATGACTTCCTCGTCGGGATCGATGCCAAGGATGAGGTCTTCGTTTAGTGGGAAAAGGAGTTCTTTTCCCTGGAAATCTACAGTAGCCACATATTGCTGTGGCATTTCCTGCACGTGGATGATCTCGCCAAGTTCCCCTTCGTTTTCATCGATAACCAAAAAGCCTACCAAATCCGTGTAACGGAAATCTTCCGGATCTCGCTCAGGCATTTTATCGTTTGGCAAGTATACTTTCTTCTTCAAAAGGGGCTGGGCTTTGTCCACATGGTCGATATCTTCGAAGATCATATAGGCCGTACGATTGTTCTGCACCTTAATCGTATCTACGAAATAAGGCACCAATTTCTTGTTCACTTCGAGAAAAAGGACATCGATATCTAAATCCTGATAATCCTCAAATTCAAAAAAAAGCTGTATCTCTCCTTTTAGTCCACGGGTTTTCGTGATATAACCTATGTAGAATGCGTCATCGATATTCATAGTGCAAAGTAAGGATTATTTTTCCAAAATGGATCCGCTAAAATTTGGTTAAAAAGTAGTAATCGCTTACTCGTTGGGATGGTCTGCTTTACGACCCGATTATTTCATGGATCGTGTATAATCCGAATGAAAAATAGATTTTTGTAACAAAAGGCGGTGTCTAAAAACCCCTGAAATGCCCTCCTGAGCGCCTACCGCAGGCAGGTAGTCGAAGGATACATTTCAGCTTGTCTTGTCACGCTTCGACTCCGCTCAGCGTGGCAAGACTTACTCGGGAAGTGTAGGTGTTCTGTCAGAAAGTGCAGGTGTTCTGTTGGAAGATGTAGGTGTTCTGTCGGAAAGTGTAGGTGTTCTGTCGGAAAGTGTAGGTGTTCTGTCGGAAGATGTAGGTGTTCTGTCGGAAAGTGTAGGTGTTCTGTCGGAAGATGTAGGTGTTCTGTCGGAAAGTGTAGGTGTTCTGTCGGAAGATGTAGGTGTTCTGTCGGAAGATGTAGGTGTTCTGTCAGAAGATGTAGGTGTTCTGTCAGAAGATGTAGGTGTTCTGTCGGAAGATGTAGGTGTTCTGTCGGAAGATGTAGGTGTTCTGTCGGAAGATGTAGGTGTCCTGCCAGAAGATGTAGGTGTTCTGCCAGAAGATGTAGGTGTTCTGTCAGAAGATGTAGGTGTTCTGTCAGAAGATGTAGGTGTTTTGTCGGAAGATGTAGGTGTTCTGCCAGAAGATGTAGGTGTTCTGTCAGAAGATGTAGGTGTTCTGTCAGAAGATGTAGGTGTTCTGTCGGAAGATGTACATTTCGTGTTTATGGCTATTTCTAAGATTTTTAGCTTAAAACATGCGTTTAAATATGTTTTAAGGTTGTTTTTATCTGAAAAATATACTTTTTTTTAAAAAGAAAAGGTGTAAAATCGTGCCATAAATATTTTGGGGGTACCCTTAAAATTGGCTCAATTTTACACTTTTTGGTTGATTTCCTTCCCGTCGCATCTTTGTGGTGTACATGTGCAGGATAGCTAAATTTTTTTAAACTTAAAATTTTGTAAAAAATGTCAAAACCAGTATTTAAAAGCAAGGATGAAACCGGGTTGTTGCGTTATGCAGAACACATTTTGAAAAATATTAAAAAACTAAGCCTCTTTCTGTCGGGAAAAAGGCTTGGAATATAATACAAAAAAGTTTTAGTCCTTAGATTTCAACGGTCGCATCCATTTTAAAGTCGTCGTCCTTTAGGTGGACGATTTCGGTTGCTTTCTCGTAGTTAGTAGACTTCTTGGAGAAGAAATCATGTTGTGTGGTTTCGGTATTCAGGCCGTTTAACACAATAGGATTCACCTGTTTCACTTCAAAAATAGGGTCGAAGCCCAAGTTCATCAAGGCCTTGTTGCCGTTATAGCGTACGTATTCTTTTACTTCGGCTGTTAAACCTACAACAGTGTATAATTCTTCCGTGTACTTAATTTCGTTTTCGTACAGATCGCTCAACAAGGCCAAAAAGCGTGCTTTTACTTCCTCTTTATTAGGCAATTTCGCAAATACTTCCTGTGCAATCAATCCTACGAATACCCCGTGGATAGATTCATCCGCAATGATTTTCTTGATGATATCAGCAGAAGCAACCATCTGACCTTGTCCACACAGCCATAACGGCAAGAAGAAACCGGAATAGAAAAGGAAAGACTCCAACAAAACCGAAGCGCCCAACGCCATGAATAACTCTTCATTCGATACATGTTCCTTATCAATGGCACGGTAATACTTGTCGATAGTAGCGGCTTTGTACTGTAAGAATTTGTTTTCTTGTACCCAGCCAAATACATCGTTGATTTCATTGGTCGTGGATACTGTCGTGAAAATCGTGGAGTATGATTTGGCATGGATAGCCTCCATCATACACATATATGACAATACGGCTTTGTTCTGCAAGGAGCTGATATGGTCGATGATTTTGGGCATGCCCGTATGGCTTTGCAAGGTGTCGAGCAATGTCAGTCCTCCTAATGCTTTTTTATAGCATTCTTTCATGTCCCAGCTCAATCCCTTCCAGCTGTCGATGTCTTTCGAAGGAATATATTCGGTATCAATCCAAAATTGCTTGATGTTTTGCTCCCAAAACATCAGCACATAATCGTTCTCAGGTGTGTTCCAGTTTACAGCTGTATATTGTTTCATTATTAAAATTAGACGTTAGATATTAGATAATAGACGTTAGATATTAGACCATAGACATGAGCAATTTATCTAACGTCTCAAATCTATGGTCGTTTGTCTTTTTATTATGCGGAGCAAGAGATACACTCTTCGATGGTCGATTTGCGTGTACGGGTGTAATACAAGGACTTCAGTCCAAGTTTATGTGCATAGATGTAATATTTTGCCAAGTCCCGTGTGCTGTCTTTCGAATTGGTATGCAAGATGGTAGACACTCCTTGGTCGATGTGGCGCTGGATAACAGAGATCAGTTTCAACACCTTATATTGATCCATATCATAAGCCGACTTGAAGTAGAAATAATTGTCGTTTGTCAAGTAAGGCATCGGATAATACGTCGTGCTGTCGCCATACTCGCGTACTTCGATGATGTCCACGATTGGCATCACAGATGCGGTGGCGTTCATGATGTACGACGTGGATTGATTTGGCGCAATAGCTAAGCGGTAGGCATGGTAAATCCCGTGTTCAGCCACTTGTGCTTTTAAGTTCGCCCAGTCTTGGCTTGTCGGAATATGGATGCCGTCAAACAGTTCTTTTACTTTGTCGGTCTGCGGTGTATACTCTCGTGAGGTATATCTGTCAAAGTATGTGCCGTCAGCATAGGCTGACTTCTCAAAGCCTGTGAACGTTTGTCCGCGTTCTTTGGCGATTTCCATGGATGCTTCCAATGAGTAGTAGTTCATCATCATGAAAAAGGTATTGGCAAAATCCAAGGCCTCTGTGGATTCATACATGATGAAGCTCTTTGCTAAGTATCCATGTAGGTTCATCGCGCCTAAGCCTACGGAATGCAATTCGCGGTTAGCCTTGGCAATGGAAGGAACCATATCGATGTTCGTAACATCAGTAACCACCGTTAAGGCACGCATGGCGGTTTTTACGGTTTCTTTGATACGTTTATTATCCATCACGGTAGCGATGTTCAAGGAGCCTAAGTTGCAAGAGATACCGTAACGGATAGTGTCTTCCTTACCATAGATTTCGATGTCCGACACTTGGGAAACCTGCATGATCTCTGTACACAAATTGGAAAACTTCACGCTACCGACACCGTTCAGAGCGTGTACACGATTGGTGTTTTCTTTGAAGAAAATATACGGGTAACCCGATTCTTTTTGGGTTTGGGCTATTTTCACCAAGAGGTGACGGGCGTTGATTTTTTTCTTTTTGACATTCGGATTAGTGATCAGCTCATCATACATCAGGTCCATATCCATTTCGTCTAGGTACTGGCCATACTCCTGCATGACGGTATGCGGATAGATGAGGTAGCAAGCTTCATCTTTCTCCGCCAATTCCATGAATTTATCCGGCACAATGATACCGATGGACAAGGACTTGATGCGCACCTTTTCGTCGACATTGATCTTCTTACAATCCAAGAACTCTTCAATGTCGGAGTGGAAAATATTGAGGTAAACCGCTCCCGCACCGGGACGTTGGCCGAGTTGGTTGGCATAAGAAAAGGTATCTTCCATGATTTTCATGATGGGCAATACACCTCCTGCACGACCGTCTACGCCTTTGATGGCTTCGCCACGGGCACGAATCTTGGAAATGTTGAACGAAACCCCGCCTCCGATGGAAGATAGTTTCATTGCTGAATCAACCGCATAACCAATACCGTTCAGGTTGTCGCCAATCTCATCCAAGAAACAGGAGACCAATTCACCGGAACGTTTTTTTCCAGCGTTCAAGAATGTCGGGGTAGCAGGCTGATATTCTTGATTGATCATGATTTCGGCATACTCGATAGCTTTTTGCACACCTTCTTGACGGGCCAAGAACAAGGATACCGCCACGACACGGTCTTCATAGCGCTCCAAGAACTTCTCGCCGGAGTCGTCGCGCAATGCATAGCTCTGGAAGAACTTGAAAGCGGCCATAAAGGATTGAAAACGGAATTTCTTAGCATGTACATAACTGTACACTTGTTCCATTTCTTCGAAGGTAAACCATTCGTAGAAATTGATGTAATAATTGTTTTCAATCAGATAATCGATTTTCTCCTTTAGTGTATAAAAGAAAACCGTGTTTTTGTTGACGTGCTCCAGGAAATAGGCGCGCACAGCTTCCTTGTCTTTATGCAAGCTGTACTCGTCATCATGCTTAATCATGATTTCATTGTTAAGCAATATCCAGTTTTTTGCTACCTCGTTTGCTATCATTGTATTGGTTCTTTATGATGTCTATAAATTGATTGATGTCCTCCATGGTGCCTGAAAGCTCAAATTTCATAGCCAGAGGCACATCGTAATCTTCGGATACTTTATCGGCTGCCAAGCCAAAGTTTCTGCCCCAGTTTCTGTTGCCGCTTGATGTGACAGAATAGATTTTTTCGGCATGGTTATCCATAAACAATTTCGTATTGTCCGGCACGCACCCTAATTTGGTGGTGTACGTGATCAAGTGTCCGGATGCTTGAATTTCCAGATCTTCTTCTATCTTATGCGCCTGCCAACCGGTTATTTGGATAACCTTGTTGATAAAGCGTTGAACATTTCCGGTTTTCGAATCGTAATATAGATGAACCATGATTACTGTTGTTTGCCGTTATACTTACTGTGCTATTGTCGCCAATTCTTCGGGTTTGAAACCGATGATGCGTTGCTGTATCTCTTCGTTATCCAGAACGATAACGGTTGGAACAGTTCTAATTTTAAACTTAGCTGCCAAGTCTGGTTGATCGAAAGGGTTTATGGATTCATAGCTGATCCCTTTGTTGTCTAAGTAAGCCGACACTTGAGCGCATGGTGCGCAGTCATTTTTTTCAAATTTAATGATTCTTGCCATGTTGTTGTAAGTTTAATATTTTTGGGATATTGCTATCCCAACAATGAAGTTAAAACACGAATACTTGACCCTGGTCCGAATCAAGTAGAACAAATATCCTATATTTTATTCCCGAGCGGTAGCGATATTTTTCCACAGCCGATATCGCTACTGGCCTAAAAGGCGTTTGTAGAAGTGGAAATGTTTGCAAAGCGCTGTTATTTAGCTTTTAATAAGATGTGGATAACTTTAGAATTTGTTTTTTCACAGGGTTTTTGTACATGATTTTGTTTGTTTGGCTTATGTCAAAAAGATGTAGAAAATTCATTTTTTCTTTTGCCGAAAAACCACCCTCTCTCACCACATTTCCCCAATTATTCGTATACTGTATATGTAACAGTATTGGGACATTCGGTTTTTTGCCGATTTTTGCTGATTTATGCATTCTTTACTCTGTTATGATTTGCTATATTTGCACCTTGAAAAAATGATAACGCTGTCACCTAATATTAGGAAGATTACAATCAGGATAGTAGGAAATGTCAGCAAACCGTATATGACCATTAAAAACTATACATCAATGAAATATTTATCTCCATTTTTTATCGTGCTGTTCTTGGTGGCCTCTTGTGGCACAAAAAAAACCAAGAATGATGAGACATCCAAAGAATTTGCTAACGGAGCCGTGATAACAGCCCATCCGTTAGCTTCTGAAGTCGGTGTCGACATCCTCAAGAAAGGTGGCAATGCTGTCGATGCGGCCATTGCTGTTAAATTTGCGCTCGCTGTCGTCTATCCTAACGCCGGAAACATCGGTGGTGGTGGCTTTATGGTTTACCGTTCAAACAGTGGCGAAGTAGCGGCTTTAGACTTTCGGGAAAAAGCTCCGGGCAAGGCTTTCACGGATATGTACTTAGATGAAGCAGGAAACCCCATCACTGATCTCAGCCTCTACGGACACCTTGCTTCGGGTGTACCCGGCACTGTAGCTGGCATGGAAGAGGCGCACAAAAAGTACGGATCGCTGCCATGGGCAGACCTAATCGCTCCGGCTATCGACATGGCGGAAAACGGATTTGCCATTACCGAGAAGCAAGCTGGCGAATTTAAACGCTATCAAGAGCGCTTCCGGAAGTTCAATCCGAATGGCGCCGCGATTATCCGCGATGAAGAATGGAAAGCAGGCGATAAATTTGTACAACCCGAACTGGCCAATACCTTGAAACGAATCGCAACAAACGGACGCGATGGCTTCTATAAAGGCGAAACGGCCGATTTCATTGTAGCCGAGATGAAACGTGGCAACGGCATTATTTCCCATGAGGACTTGGCAAATTACCAAGCGGCCTGGAGAGAACCCGTCATCGGCACCTACAAAGAACACAAAATTATCTCCATGTCGCCTTCCTCAAGCGGTGGCGTCGCTTTGATCGCCTTACTGCAATCTGTAGAACCATATCCATTGGCCCAATGGGGCTTCCAGTCCGACAGCACCGTAAGAGCCATGGTGGAGGCCGAAAGACGTGTATACGCAGATCGTGCCACCTATCTTGGTGACCCTGACTTTTATAAAGTTCCTATTGAACATCTGACAGATAAAGCTTTTAATCAAGCACGCATGGCAAAAGTAAGCTTGCAAAAGGCAACACCAAGCGACGAGGTCAAAGCGGCCGAGTTCCCGGGCTATGAATCAGAAGAAACCACCCATTTCAGTATCGTGGACAAAGATGGCAATGCGGTTTCTTTAACCACCACGATCAACGGATCGTACGGATCTTATGTCTGGGTAGAAGGCGCCGGCTTCCTGCTCAACAACGAAATGGACGATTTCTCGGTCAAACCGGGATCTCCCAATGTATATGGCTTATTGGGTGGTAAAGCTAATTCCATACAACCGGGCAAACGCATGTTAAGTGCCATGACTCCCACTATCATTGAGAAAGACGGCAAGCTGAAAATGGTGATCGGCACGCCGGGCGGTTCGACCATTATTACGTCGGTTTTCCAGGGAGTCTTGAATGTATTGGAATTTGGCATGTCGGCACAAGAATCGGTAAGCGCTCCCCGTTTCCACCACCAATGGAAACCCGACAGAATTGACGTGGAGGAAGGTGCCATCAGCGAAACTGTTCGGAAAAGCCTGGAAAAAGATGGATACACCTTTCATAAGCGCAGTGCATACGGCCGTATGGAAAACATTTTAGTGTTGCCCAACGGAAAACTACAGACCGGTGCAGATCCAAGAGGTGACGACTTTGCCGCGGGATATTAATTGAATGCCTCTCATGAATATCTCTCACAGCTCCCACGCCTGCTGGCAGGCGTGGGAGCTGTTATAAGCTCTATTTTGTCATCCTGAACGTAGTGAAGGATCTAAAAAATCATATCTTAACAAGACTTTAGATGCTTCGGCAAGCATCAGCATGAACAATAGAGGCACTTCTTTATCAAAATGTACAACGGGTTAAATTATTCCGTTAAGAAAAGTGAGGAAGCAATGTGGTCAGCAAGTAGCTTGCCCTTTGTTGTTAGTCTAATACTGTTCCCGATCCGGATGACCTCAGCAGCATGGATAAACGGCAACACTTCCTCTTCTATCCGTTGCCGAATCTCCAAGCCAAAGCGTTTTTCAATCACATCAAGATCCATTCCCCACATCGTCCGTAAAGAGGTCATGACATATTCGTTTACCTGATCTGTAGAAGACAATGTTTCCGATTGAAGAGGAGGTTGCCCGCGCTGTATATCCTCGATATAGCGCATATTGTTTGCTATGTTCCAGCTTCTGGAATGGCCATTAAAAGAATGGGCCGAAGGCCCGATACCTAAGTAATGTTGCCCTCGCCAATAGTTCGTATTGTGCTTCGCATACATGCCGGGCAGTGAAAAATTTGAAATTTCGTAATGCTCATACCCCTTTTCCAGCAAGATCTCCATCAATATTTCAAACTGCGTGGCACTTTGCTCCTCATTCAGGGGTGCGGTTTTCCCTTTCCTGATCATATAATCCAGCGCTGTGCGCTCTTCTACTGTCATGGCGTAGGACGAAATATGAGAAATCTGGTTAGTCGTAAGCATGGCAATATTGGCTTGCCATTTTTCATCCGTCAGCAACGGAAAACCATAGATCAGGTCGCAGGTAATATTTTCAAAACCAGCATCCTGCACGCGTTTCAGCGATGCTTCTGCTTCTTGGGCGTGATGGGCTCGGTTCATCCAACGCAGGTCTTCCTCAAAAAAAGATTGGATACCGATGGAAAAACGGTTTATGGCCGTATGCCGTAAAGCCGCTACCTTTTGCGTGTTTAAATCATCCGGATTCGCCTCCAAGGTAATTTCTGCATCAGGAGCAATTTCAAAATGCATGGCCACCCGATCGATTAATCTTTGGATATCATCTGCCTCCAAAATAGAAGGAGTTCCGCCTCCAAAATAAATAGAATGGACGACATTGTCCGGCAGATAGGATGATCGCAACATCACTTCCTCAGACAAGGCTTCTAGCATTTCCGCTTTGTATTTCAAGGAGGTAGAAAAGTGGAAGTCACAATAATGACAAGCCTGCTTACAAAAAGGTATGTGGAAATAAATCACAAATGTCCTCCCCTATTTTAACGTTACAGCTCGCAACTATTGTTGCCCGAATCAATATCGGCCAATCGCAGGGATGGGTCGATGGTAACCCTCTTGGGTTTTTTATCAAGTTTGACGGTATACTTCGGATTCGTCCAAAACCAATCTTCCAAAGTTGTCCGCTTCACACCATCATATATGCCGAAGATCTCTGCCGGCTTTTCACCCCGCATCTCCCGAAGGGGAATGTAGAACAATTCCTTCGAGCCATCTTCATATTCCACCAGTAAATCGATCGGCATGGCGAAATCGGATGCGTTGACCAAATGTATTTCATTATCCACCACATCGTGGATAGCATAATCAATCGTACGCGTGGTATAGATGAACAGATTGAAATACCATTTTAAGTTAATACCCGAAATTTCTTCGGCTACCCGTTTAAAATCATTGGGGGTAGGATGCTTAAACTTCCATAGCTCATAGAATTTCAGAAATGTTTTTTCCAGATTTTCCTGACCAATGATATAGCCCAGCTGTTCGGCAAAGACCTGTCCTTTATTGTATGCCTGATTGCTATAGGCATAATTTGTGTTATAATAATCAGCCAGCAAGCTCATTGGCTCTTCTTTTCCCGATAAGGCCAATTTATAATAGGCACGATAGGCATTAATGACGGGATTGGTTTCTATGGCGCCTTTTTTCACAAAGAGGTGTTGAAAAGCAAGCTCTTCGATATAACTGGTAAACCCTTCGTCAAACCATTCATCCACGGTTTCGTTGATGCCAAACAGATGTTGGTACCAGGAGTGGGCGGCCTCGTGGAAAATGACACCGACAAGGCCTTTGATATCACGTCCACCAGTCACCAACGTTGCCGTTCCATATTCCATACCACCGTCACCTCCCTGCACGATGCTATACGTTTCCCAAGGGTATGGCCCAAACCGCGATGCACAGAAATCAAAAAATTCTGTAGCCAAACCTAATGCCGTTTTCCAGTTTTCCTCGACTTCCTTGTTTGTTGGAAGATAGACCGTGTAAACCGTCACGCCTCCTTGGCTTTTGGCTGAGTCCACTACAAATTTCGTATCGGCAGCCCACACAAAATCATGTATGTTTTCCGCTTTGAAATGCCAGATAGCTTTACCGTTCTGGGTTTTTACCTTGGCCTTCTTACTATATCCTTTGACCGTGTGGGGATTTTGTAATTTTCCCGAAGCACCCACTACGAAATCCTTGTCAACATGGATGGTGACGTCGAAATTGCCAAAGGGTGCAATAAACTCCCGCGCAACATATTCATCCAAATGCCAACCAAACTCGTCAAAATGCGCCATTTTAGGATACCACTGTGCCATAGACAGGGCAATGCCTTCTTTAGAATTGCGTCCGCTACGGCGTATTTGTTCCGGTACTTGGGCACTCCATTCCATTTCAAAAGTCCCCACTTCCCCCGAGGCTATGGCTTTAGGTAAAACCACTTCCAAAATAGTACCGTCAACCTTAAAAGATGCAGAAGCACCGTTTAGCGTTAATGTTTTAACCTTTTGATAACCTATCTGATCCGGACCTAATTTCGCTATACGGCTTTCATAAACGGGTTTTTCCTTTGTGCCGATGTTCGTCGTCATCCGTTGATCCGGATCAGAAATATTAGACAGGCGATAATCCATCATGCTCCCCGGCTGAAAAGCGTTGAAATAAAGATGAAAATAGACCTTTTTCAGAGCTTGGGGCGAGTTATTGGTATATCTCAGTGTCATCTTGCCATCGTATTGATATGTTTTCGAATGCACATCGATATCCATTTTATAATCTACCGCTTGCTGCCAATAACCTGGCCGCTGCGCAAAGGAAAAAGAGGTCAAAAAGACAAAAGAAAGAAACAATAGTTTTTTCATACAGTGCTTGCGTTTTTTACATATAATAATATTCTACCCCGTTTTGTCTCAGGGCATGGATTAACCGATCCAAATCATCGTTTTTTTGAAACAATTTATTCCGCCAATACCGCCTTGGAGATCTGGACTTCTTATAGAAGATCATGATTAAGTTGCCTCCCGAACGCGGAAGATTACGAAGATACCGAATATCTTGGATGGAGATTACTTCTTCTCCGGCCTTTTCGAACCGAATTTGGACTTGTCCATTGGCAACTGTCCAAAACGAACTATTTCTGCTTGCCCGAACGCTCAAGAAAAGCAATCCGGGTAAACTGACTAATAGCATCAGGATCTTCACGATCTGCGTGAGGTCAAAACGCGAAACAACAGCCGTTATTACGCATATTCCTAAAAGAAGCAAGAGCATAAACCGTCCCCGATGAAGGGTAGCGATATGAAAGGAAGGGTTTTCCATTGTCCAAAAATAATAAAGAGCGGCAATATTGTCGCTCTTTATGCATAAAAATCACCATTCTTTTACCATGCAGTAGACAATTCGACCGTCTCGCCCTTTGCATTGATGTAGGTGGTTTCACCGTCTTCAGTTTCGTTCACCGCAGCTACGCCATCATAAAAAGGTGCTGCATAGTGATATTTGAAGGGAATTACCACTTTCTCATCATGCGTGATATAGCCGTATTTGCCATTCTCACTCGCTACGAGAAAATCAGCTTCGTTGGCAAATGTCAAGTAACTATACCCCTTTTCGGTCTTTTTCTTCGTTTGGATATTCACTAAATAATATAAATCGTTCTCAATAGCAATGGCCCATGTAGGTGAATACTCAACGATATTGTCGTATGTGGCGGGCAATACAGTCTCACCTTTAAGGTTTATCAGCCCATTTTTCAGGTCTTCCGAGAAAACAGCATGTCCGTCGATAAACGGCATCAAATAATCGAACTTCGCCGGAATCAATACCTTTTGTTGCATATCCATCACGCCCATCTTATTGTTTTCGGAAAAAATCAACTGTTGCGTTTCCTCGTCGATGGTCAAATGTTCCCACGTACACGGAATAACCTCTTGCGCTTGCGGATTAATAATCCCAAATAAACCGGTCGCATCGGCAACAACTGCATAATCACCCACAAATTCATAGATATAGGAAAACTTCGCCTCGGTAATCGGATTATCGCCTTCATCTTTTATACCCATTAGTTCCGTATCCTCATCTTGGTATGTGTAAAGACCGTGTCCTAACGGGATATCGCTGGTATCGTATATTTCCGTCATTCCGGACTCTTGCAGTTCATAATCTTCTGGCACTTCAAAAAGTGAAGCATCGAAATCAATTTGCATGACCTGCGAAGCTTGAATACCGATACCGAAGGTGCTGATAGACAATGCTGCCCCTGGAATATTCTTTAAATAGGCATATTCACCCCAATACAACGTCGGAACGGTTTCCGTATACCAAATCTCAATCTTAGCATCTCCGGGCAACTGTGCCGTATATTCGCCTAAATCAACATCCATAACGGCCAACTTGCAGGGAATGCCCGCAATGGTTTTACTGGTGTCGGCAACCAAACGAATAGGAAAATCAGCGGCGCTGGTTATCAAGACATTATCGCCTACGTCATTAATGCTGACCTTGTCCGTTGCATCGGTGGTTTCCGTATACATGTTCATAGAAGGATAAAGAAGATAGGATTTCTCGTTTTTGCGATCCGTGATCTGGATGCTTTCTCCCAATCCAGATGTTTCCACACGCATAAAATCCCGATTAACCCAGGCTTGGATTTGAGGTTTGTCATCATCAGCAAATGCCTGTGCCAAAGCCGCCACCATGGCAAGCGAAAAATTGTCCGATGTATCGGAATTTGCAAGCAATTCCTCCGAAACATCCAACTTGTAATCGATTTTAAAAAGCTTCTCCTGCGCAAAAACACCAGAAGCGAATAGTGTTAAGCATAAAAATAAAAGACCTCTTTGCATGACAGTGAAATTTGGTCACAAAAATGCGGAAAAAACAAGAAACGGTCCATATTAATTTTCATGCAAAAATTGAATTGAGCTATCGCTCAATCACCTATTCTGCGCAACGGTGCGACAGAAACGGACTTTTGTAACAAGGGAGGAAAAGAATATTTAACCTGTTGTACATTATGTGCGTTTTATTTGATAACGCACACAACGGGTTCTAACAAACTATACCTATTCCCCTCTTCGAGCTATCGTGTGTACACGAGTACAAAGCTATAGATTAGATGCCATATAGTAGTACGCATATATGTCCCCCTCTGGAGAGCCTGCTCCGATTTATCGGAGGGGTAGGGGGAGGATTTATAGTGTAAGCGCCTGTAAATAACTATGATATTTTTTTCTCCCCCCCCACCCTCCGAAGGGCAGGGCTGTTGTGTTTTGCATTCAATGTCGCAATTTTGTGATAATGTTGCGAACCTACGGCTCGCTTCACTTATTTTATGCCGTTATATCTACAAACCTTTTACTCCTACGGAGTATTTATTGCTGAAATCTTGGAAAAATCCCGTAGAGCCAGTCCCGACTGTCGGGAGATTGAACATTTGTAGAAAAAATAGCAAACAATACATACTGCGCCGTAGAGCCTGTTCCGATGAAAATCGGAATGCATAACATAGAACACAACAGCCCTGCCCCGAAGGGGGGACAGTGTCCTACAACAGCACTGCTTATGGAAAATTTTCACAAAGATGAAAGGGAAATGCAATGGATGCATTTGCATAAAAAATTATAAATGAACAGCATAAAAAGATGTGTACACGCGATAGTATTCGAGAGGGGGGCGTTGGAAATGTGTGTCGGGAGGGGGAGGATGTAGATTTTGATGCGTTTGCCCTAATAAAAATAAAGCAATATATGGAATATTATCATTTTTATCGTATTTTAGTCAAGCGCTTTGTAGGTCCTAAATAGGAAATCTTCAATCATTACCTCATAAACCAAATACATAGATGCAAAAACTAAAATTATCATGTCTTCTGCTATTCGCCGTGGCTGGTTTGTCTTTGACAAATCCTTCTCCAGATGAAAAGTTAAATGGAAATTATGTGAATAACCGGGCTCCCTTGCTAACGAAACCATATGTGGAGCTTCCCATTGGAGCAATAAAGCCGGACGGCTGGTTGCGCGAACAGCTTTCTAGAATGGTCACAGGCCTTACCGGAAATATGGACACGGAATACGAGCTCGTCATGGGGGCACGCAATGGTTGGCTTGGAGGGGATGGCGACATGTGGGAACGTGGGCCCTATTGGATCGATGGCTTGTTGCCCCTGGCCTATATCATGGAAGACAAGGCTTTGATCGAGAAAACACAACCCTGGATTGAATGGACATTGGCTTCGCAAAAACCAAACGGCTATTTCGGACCGGACACAGATCTATCCTACGAAGCCGGATTGCAACGCGACAACGCCCGCGACTGGTGGCCCAAGATGGTGATGTTGAAAGTGATGCAACAATATTATGCCGCCACAGGGGATGAACGTGTTATCGCTTTTCTAACGAACTATTTCAAGTATCAACTACAGGAGTTGCCCCAAACGCCATTGGGAAGATGGACCTTTTGGGGACAGCAACGTGGTGGCGACAACCTAATGGTGGTGTATTGGTTATATAACATTACCGGTGATAAATTTCTCCTTGAGCTGGGTGAACTCATCCATAAACAGACATTGGATTGGACCGACATATTTCTCCACCAAAATCACTTGAAGCGCCAACTTAGCCTACATTGCGTAAACTTGGCACAAGGATTTAAAGAGCCTATCATTTACTATCAGCAAAACAAGGATGAGAAGCAGATTAGAGCTGTCAAAAAAGCTGTCGCAGATATGCGCCACACCATCGCCTTCCCAACAGGGCTATGGGCTGGGGATGAGTTGCTCCGCTTTGGCAATCCTAATTTAGGTTCAGAATTATGCACCGCAGTGGAGATGATGTTCTCCTTGGAAAAAATGCTCGAAATCACCGGAGATGTGCAGTGGGCAGATCATTTGGAACGCATAGCTTACAATGCCTTACCCACTCAAGTAACGGACGACTTTTGTGCCCGCCAGTATTATCATCAGATTAATCAGGTAGCGATCGACCGCAATTGGCGCGATTTTGTGACCCCTCATGACGACACGGACAACCTCCACGGCGTACTTACCGGTTATCCATGCTGCACGTCCAATATGCATCAGGGTTGGCCCAAGTTTGTGCAAAACCTCTGGTATGCTACCGCAGATAACGGCATCGCGGCACTGGTATATGCACCATCCAATGTAACGGCGAAGGTAGCCAATGGCACCGAAGTGAGGATTGTGGAGGACACAGCTTACCCATTTGAAGAAAATGTTCGCTTTACGGTTTCCTTTACCGATAAAAAAGTGAAAAAAGCCTTTTTCCCTTTCCATCTTCGTATCCCTGCCTGGTGTAAGCAACCGGTGGTACGTTTGAACGGGAACGTCATATCTGTAGATGTTTACCAAGGCGAAATTGCGCGGATTAACCGTGAATGGCAACAAGGCGATCAACTGACACTTGAACTGCCCATGCATATCGAAGCCAGCCATTGGTTTGACAATGCTGCAGTGATTGAACGCGGACCATTGATCTATGCGCTAAAGATGAACGAGAAATGGGAAAAGAAGACTTTTGAACCTGAAAAGATGATGCAATATGGCAAATGGTATTACGAAGTGACATCAGAAACCCCATGGAATTACGCTTTTACAGCTCGCCAGCTTCGGCCGGATGCCATTGAAGATCATTTCAAAGTAGAAAAATCAGCAGTCATAGCCAACTATCCTTGGACATTGGAGGATGCCCCGATTACGATCAAAGGAAAAGGCCGCCCCATCCCCACTTGGCAAAAGTATAGAGGCTCAGCAGGATCGGTTCCTTATTTTACACAGCAGGGACCGGACACCGATCCCGAAGTGGAAATTGAGCTGATCCCATTTGGTTGCACGACGTTGAGAATTACGGAGTTTCCGGTGAGGAATTGATGTTATCTATAGACTCAAAAATGCATTATTATAAGAAGTCCCGATTTATAGTATTTGACGTCAAGTTAAGAGAAATCCTCTTTTAATCTGCGTATTAATGCTTTCATTTGTCATCCTGAACGCAGTGAATTGCGGAGCAATCATTCATTCCTTTGAAAACGTACACAAATGAACAACGATCTAAACCTCTGCAAACATGTGCAGTTTCTTAGATCCCTCCATTGTCGGGATGACAAAAAAGCCGTGTGCTATGCTCGCACTGGTCGTAGCGAGACGCTACGACCAACGTGAGTCCTTTTTCAATCGCTAATCTATCCCAGCAAATCCCTGACCTGCTGTGTGGCATTATTGTTATCCACTTTCTTGATGATATGCTGAATGACACCTTGCTCATCAATAACAAAAGTGGTGCGTGCCGTGCCCATGTACTTCTTTCCGTACATGTTTTTCTCCACCCATACGCCATAGTCGTTCACGATTTTTTGATCTTCGTCGGCCAAAAGGTTAAAGGGCAGATCGAATTTGCTGATAAACTTCTGATGCGATTGTTCGCTATCCACACTCACCCCCAGCACCTCGAATCCGTCTTTCACCAAACCTTGGTAGTTATCTCGGAAATTGCAGGCTTCAGTAGTGCACCCGGGCGTGTTGTCTTTGGGATAAAAGTAGAGGATGACCTTTTTTCCTTTAAAATCTGAAAGTTTGACGGTCTCGCCGTTTTGGTTTTTTGCAGTAATTGCGGGAGCTTTATCGCCTTGTTTTAATGTTGTCATGTTATCTTAGATTAAAGATGAAGGAACAAAGAACAAGGACAGTCTTTACTCCTTGTTCTTTGTTCCTTACGCTATTTCACAAATTGTGCCTCATAAATCTTCTCATTATCCTTCCAATCTTTTACGACAAGCTTAAAGGTATGTTGTCCCTTCGGCAAGGAAGTATCGAAACGGTGCCATAAATGCCGGTTCTTGGAATCGTATTCCATCAATACCCATTTTCCGTCGATATAGCCGTTGAACGATTGGATGCCCGAGAAATTATCAGAAATGGTAAAATCGATCTTGGGTTGATTGGCCACATTTTTGCCATTGGCCAAATTCCGGGGCGTAATCACCGGAGCAACGGTATCGACCGCCACGTAGAAATTGCCGAAGTTACGGGTATTCACCTTGACCCACCCTTCTTCAAATTTCCCACCCTCTGAACCATTTTCCGTCGAAGCAATCAAAGCTTTATCTTGTAGATGAGTGGGGAGATTGGTCGGTTTGATGGCCAAACTGTATGCGTTAAACAGCGGTGTGAGGTTATTGTGCACCTTATGGATTAAGGAATACGCATTCGTCGATTGTGTTGCCGTACCGTATTCAAAATCCACATCGCCATAAAGGGTACCTATTGGGATATGGATGTTGATATCATCCGTCTCATAGCTATTTTCTTGGTCGTATTTTAACAGTTTCACACCCAATCGTTTTGCTGTTGGCTTGGTAACGGTAGGGTTGTTCTGGATCTTGAAATCCAGTTCACTGCAATTTCCAGCCACGTCTTTTACCACATATTTTACATCGTATATTCTGGACTCTTGGAGTTCAATAATGCCCCGGTTGTTTAAAGTCTTAAAAATTTCGATGGGATTTGCCGGATCTTTAAAACTTTTCTGCACCTTGACTTTGGTTTTTTTCCAATGCGGGTAATCGACATAAGAATGGATTGTGCGCGAGGTGTTAAAATCCAGCTCCTCAAATAGCACGGCAGAAATCAGTTGACCATCCACAAAAAGCTCGATGGAATACACGCCGTTTTGAAAACCACCCGCCCGATGCCTGTCGATCGTGCTGATGCCCAGCCCGAATTTTCCGTTTACCGCAACAGGTGCAGTCTGTGCCAACGTATACACACCGCTACGAACGGCTTTTACGGACAAAGGCCTTCTTGGTGTATGTTCATTGAACAAGTCGTCGTTTAGATCATACAGCATGATGCTGTTGATGGTCGGGTTGAAGTTGTCGGTAAAACGCAGGCCAAAAAGTTGCGGATTGAGCGGATGCTGTGTCTTCGTATCGCGAATTTCAAAATGCAAATGTGGTCCTGCCGACCCTCCCGTGTTCCCGGCATTGCCGATAAACTGCCCTTTCTTCAAAGGTATTTGATGAGGCTCTAGGTTGATATCCACATCGAAACGTTGCTGTTTATATTGCTCCGCACGCACGATATTGGTGAGTGCGTCGTTGAAGCTGTCCATATGCAGGTAGGTGGTCGTGAAACCATTTGGATGGTCGATATAGACGGAATTGCCTCCGCCACCTATCTGTACGCGCACACGGGAAACATAGCCCTCGGCGGCGGCATGTAAAGGCAGTCCTACTCGCTGTTGCGTGCGATAGTCATCGCCGGCATGAAAATGTGTGGAACGCAACTCACCAAACGTGCCGGAAGCATCCATGGCAATGTTGAGCGGATTGCGAAAATATCCCTGAGGGTATGTTCGGGATGTAATGATATCTTTTTTCTGTGCTTTTAGGTTTGGCAAGGTGCAGGCCAGGCACAAAAGCAACATATGGATTTTTTTCATATTATTTGATATGGGTTTTGAACATTGATTGATCGGCTATAAAACCTTCTAGGGTATCGCCAATAGCCACTGGTCCAACCCCCGCTGGCGTTCCGGTATAAATCAGGTCGCCTTTGCGCAAGGTGATGTATTGCGATATAAATATAAGAAGCGTATGGACGTCGAAAATCATGTCTTTTGTATTGCCGGACTGCACGGGGACACCATTTTTGTGCAGACTGAACGGGATTTGCTGTACATCTTCAAATGCTTCTTTCGGGAGTAGTGGACTCACCACGGCTGAGTGGTCAAAAGCCTTTGCAAGTTCCCAAGGAAGCCCTTTCTCCTTATGTTTAGATTGGATATCACGGGCCGTAAAATCGATGCCCAAACCAATGGCATCGTAGTATTTGTATGCAAATTTAGGAGAAATGTGCTTGCCCTCGTTGCAGATGCGGATCACGATTTCGCATTCATAATGGATATCTTTTGAAAACTCCGGGTAATAAAAATCCTTATTGTCTTTCAACACAGCAGTATCCGGTTTCATAAAAATAACAGGATGCTCGGGTACAGGGTTGTTTAATTCTTTCGCGTGATCGATATAGTTTCTTCCTACTGCAATTATTTTCATTAGAATAGCTTTGTTTTTTAATAACAATGAAGCTTATCTGCCTCCTTGCAGGCGTATGAATTGTTCCTGTCTTTTTTGTGAATGGCAATTCATGTGGGTTTCATCTGTTGCCAAATATATTCCCTATATTCAGCTTGTGAAGACACAAACCAAAGTTCAAGCGTATAGACAGCTTCTCAACAAACTTAGTAAATCTTAAAAGCTATTCCAATAAACCTATATAAAACTTACAATGGGTAAAACCGTATTCTCTCCACATTTTTAAATGGCTTCTGATGAAATAAACTTACTTTTGGACATGAAAAATCTTAAAGCGGTGTTGTTTGATCTGGATGGCACCTTAATAGACTCAGAATATTTTTACTTTTCCAATTGGCAACCTATTTTGTCACAGGAATTTAACTTTACCATCGATTTTGGAGATTGGATTGAGCATTTTGCGGGACATACATTGGTAGACAATGTACGTCTCCTAAAGGAAAAATGGGGAATTGATACAACGGAAGAGTTTATGTGGACGGAAACGCGGGCAAATTATGCCAAATCGGATATGCGCACCATTCGCCTGATGCCCTATGCTGCCGAAATATTGGCCTATTTGCAACGCCAAGATATTCGCATGGGTTTGGTGACGTCAAGTTACCAAACGACGGTTGACACGGTTTTGGGACACCATGGTCTTTTATCCTATTTCGAGTTTTTCGTCACCCGTGAAAGGGTTATCAAGCCGAAACCCCATCCAGAACCTTATCGGTTAGGCATCCAATCATTGGGATTGGCAACCGATCAGATATTGGCTCTTGAAGATACCTCAACGGGCGTTGCGGCAGCAAAAGGAGCCGGATTGAGTTGTTTCGCCGTCACTAAGCACGCAACCGAGAGAGCAAAATTAACAATGGCCGATCGTTTATTTTTTGATTTAAACGAAGTGATACAGGCTTTTGAACACGATGCATTGGGATAGCTATCTCTTAGAAGCTGTCTAAAAATGATTCAAAACTTTCTTTTGTCATCCCGACGACAGGAGGGATCCAATAATTATGGATGTTTATTCATCTTTTGTCTGTTTTAAAAGACATTCATGAGCTCGTTATACTCGGTTTACTTCGTTCAACATGACAAATTGCTCGGTTTTGCTAAAATTTAGACAGCTTCTTACAGATAAACACAGATCTTTCCTTTCTGGGGAAACTTGTGCGAAATATCTGATCATCTCGATAGACTTCATTTCATAGATTTTTTTTATCTTCGGTTAATTAGAAGAGAAATCATGAACAGAAGAAGCGCCATTAAACAGCTTTTCGTTATCGCCGGCGGGATGATGATTGCCACATCTTGTTCCAATGACCGCAAAAAAGCCTCTATAGAACTCCATAACGTCCATTTCTCCGCCGAGGATGAACAACTTTTGAAACAGTTGGTTGAAGCCATCATCCCCGAGACCGACTCGCCAGGAGCCGCCAACTTAAACTTGCATCTGTTCGTCATGAAGATGGTAGACGACTGTCATAGCCCCGAAGATCAGGCACAATTTGTAAAAAGTTTGAGAGACGCAAAGAAAATTAAGACCAAAAATACAGAGGATACATTAGCATATTTGCGAAGCTTGCCTCAAGAAGACGTATTTTTTAAGATATTAAAACGGCGGACGATACAAGGATACCTGAATTCCGAATATGTGATGAAAAACAAATTGATTTATGAATTGGTTCCCGGTCGCTATGACGGAGCCGTCAAAGTGAACGCATAATCTATGGCAAACCTCAATATAGATTCAGAAAAGAACAGAACGTACGATGCCATCGTGATCGGTTCGGGTATCAGCGGTGGTTGGTCGGCCAAGGAGCTTTGTGAGCGGGGGCTTAAGACACTGGTGCTCGAACGCGGCCGTGATGTGCAGCACATCAAGGACTACCCCACGACCAATATGTATCCCTGGGAATTTGAGCATCGCAATGAAATACCCTATAAGATACAGCAGGAAAACCCGATTGTGAATCGTTGCTATGCGTTTCACGAGGATGCCGCGCATTTTTTTGTGAAAGATCAGGAGCATCCCTATATACAGGAAAAACCGTTTGATTGGATCCGGGGCTATCAGGTAGGCGGTAAATCGCTGTTGTGGGCCCGGCAGACACAGCGATGGTCGGACTTTGATTTTGAAGGCCCGGCGCGCGACGGATTTGCAGTGGATTGGCCCATCCGTTATGCCGACCTCAAACCTTGGTACGACCATGTAGAACGTTTTGCCGGCATTGCAGGCAACAAAGATGGCCTGCCTGAACTACCGGACGGCGAATTTCTGCCGGGGTATCCGCTAAATGTCGTGGAGAAGTATTTTAAACAGACGATCGAATCGAAATACCCTGGCCGAAAAGTGATTTCTGCCCGTTGCGCCCATGTTTCCAAACCCGAACCTATCCACTTGCAACAAGGACGCACCCAATGCCAAAACCGAAAGCTTTGCCAGCGAGGCTGTCCTTTTGGAGGGTACTTTAGCTCCAATGCGTCTACGTTGCCATGGGCGGCGAAGACAGGCAATATGACCTTGCGCCCCGACTCAGTCGTGCACTCCATATTGTATGATGAGCAACAGGGCAAAGCTGTCGGAGTGAAGGTCATCGACCGAAACACAAAAGAAGAAACAGACTTTTATGCCAGGTTGATTTTTGTCAATGCCGCCGCCATCAACACGAACTTGATCTTATTGAACTCCACTTCCAATCGGTTTCCGAACGGCTTGGGAAATGACAGCGATACGTTGGGCAAATATGTAGCTTTTCACAATTATAGTGCACGCATCCATGCGGAATACGAAGGACTGTTGGATTTCAAGACCGATGGGCGCAATCCGGCCGGAGGTGGGTATATACCCCGATTTAGAAACCTGCATAAACAGGAAACGGACTTTTTACGTGGTTACGCGGCTGGTTTCAGCGCATGGCGCTCGTCAGGTTCTGATCAGTCGGGCTTAGGAGCCGATTTAAAAGAATCGTTGCTTCATCCGAAATTGGGCAATTGGGGGGTAGGGTCGCACATGATGGGCGAAACCATCCCCAAGGCATCCAATTACGTGGCTTTAGACACTACCCAAAAAGACGATTGGGGTATACCACTGTTAAAAATAGCCGTAGATTACGACGACAACGATGCGAAGATGAAAAAGGATTATCTGGACACGTTGGAAGAGATGTTCACCGAAGCTGGGTTTACCAACATTCGCCGCAATGAGGGTTGGCAAGCCCCGGGTCTAGATATTCATGAAATGGGTGGCGTGCGTATGGGAAATAATCCTAAAACGTCGATGTTGAACAAGTGGAACCAAATGCATGCCGTACCGAATGTGTTTGTCACGGACGGTGCCTGCATGACGTCTACGTCCACCCAGAATCCTTCGTTGACCTATATGGCATTCTCTGCCCGGTCAGTAGATTATGCGGTGAAAGAATTGAAGAAGGGAAATATTTAGAATGTTACCTCCCCCTTACAGCCCTCTTTCCGACCGCACTCCCCCTCACGGAGGGGGATACCTTGCATATTCACCCATACGGTCTGTAGAC